>Ga0160427_10000688_pt1 | contig 20414 bp, 15 predicted proteins | sample SolpanmetagenomL_FD_108194 | JGI IMG/M metagenome (GOLD analysis project Ga0160427, IMG submission 108194) | Solar panel surface microbial communities from Lawrence Berkeley National Laboratory, California, USA - L | ecosystem: Engineered > Built environment > Solar panel > Unclassified ...
AGCTGATTCGAGGCTGGTATTACCACGAGCAGTAATCAACTCAATCATGTCGATTGCTGGAGATATGATGCGGATCTTGCTTTCGAGTCGACGTTGAAGCTTTCCCAGTTGTTGACGGTCACGCTCGTCCTTCGTTTGCTGAAACATTAATCAATCTCTGTGTATGTAGATTGTGCTAATTCGGCTCCAAGCTTACCTTCATTAAACGCGAGCATTGCGAGATTGCGTAGGTGCTGGTTATGGTGATCCCTGACCTATACACCATGAGCTGATGTAAGTGAACGCTTTCTAACAAAGCAGTACCTACCGGATGGCATAATTCATCGCCTGCTGCGTGACCTGATCCGAGCATATTAGTATGTGAATCTGGATAAGCGGACAAGAAGAGTAGTCTTACTTTCAGCAGTAGAGAGTCCATTATGACAAGCAGTCAAGTGACGAAGCCGACGAAAGTCTTGATGTGTATTGTCACAATTCGAGGCTCATAGGTTCACATTGCTCTTGTTAGACGACTTCACAACCACCTCATTAAGCACTCTCAGTGCACAGCCCGTATCCCGATACCACTTGGAAGCGGCAAGCACGAGTGACTGGTACCCAGCAATAGATCAGGAGGTGGAATGGTGTGTTTACTTCTTTGTTTGCACAGTTGCTCAGGTAAGCGCGGTGGATTAGGTGTACTACCCTAAGGTAACCAACGTATTTCTGTGGTGAGAGGTGGGGTCTGAGAATGGAGGGCGGCAACAGCAACATCGAGATCTCAAAATTTTTATAGTGACTCACATTCTCAAGCAGGGCCCGCTACACTTTTCTCCCAACATCCCCTAATTCATTCATCTCGCCCCGCACGATCTGAAGCTACACTTACATCTGAAACACGCACCAGACACCACACCATCGATCGGCACGCACCAAGAAAAAAACATACACCCAACATGTCCGGCCTCGACTCGTGGGAAGACGACCAAGATGCGCAGGAAGATCTCTCCAGAAGAACGCAGAATGTCAACTTGAACGGCAATCAGCAGCGGCAGCAGCAGCCTCAAGCCTTTGTACCTGGCGCCAACAGCTTCCAGCCAGGCGCTTCCACATTTCAACCACAATATCAGCAATATGGTGGATACCAACAACAAGGTCAAGGATATGGTGGAGGATATCCACAGTATAATCAGCAAGGTTATCGCCAACAAGGGTATGGACAGCAAGGCTATGGTCAATACAATCAAGGCTATGGACAGCAGTACAACCAAGGTTATAATCAGCAATACACTCAAGGATATGGACAACAAGGCCAGCAATACAGCGGATACAACCAACAGCAACCACAACCTCCACAGCAACGAACGCTACCACAACAACCTCAGAAGACACCAATGATTGCAAAAAGACCAGACAGCACATCTACTTCAACAGCGAGCACGGATACGCCCAAGCCCAAGGTGTTATCAATCAGTGCAGAGACTGCTGCACCGAAACCTGCTGCACCAAAAGGTGACTCTCCAATCGGCGCAAAAGTCATGAGCATTGGAGCAACAGCAACCACGCCGAAAGTACTCAGCATTGGTGCTACGAAAGCTGAAGCTCCAGCATCAGCAAAAGAGAAGGTCGACCCTAAAGATCCAGCAGCAGGCGCAAAAGTAGCGGCTGGTCACGCCATTGAAAAGACCGGAGAAGCTTCACCAGCAGTATCCAGCGGAAAGGCCTCTCCCACATTCTCATCAGGTCGCGAAAGCCCCTCCGCCACACCCACAAAAGCCACGGGTAAAGATGCCCTCGCAGTAGAGAAAGAGCAGGAAGCGGACGTGGACGAAGAAGTCCTGCGCGAAATGTACGGCAAAGAGCACGTAAACGTCATCTTCCTTGGCCACGTTGACGCCGGCAAGTCCACTCTTGGTGGCAGCATCTTGTTTGCGACTGGCATGGTAGACGAACGAACAATGGACAAGTACAAGCGAGAAGCCAAAGAAGCTGGTCGTGAAACCTGGTATCTCTCTTGGGCACTAGATCTGACCAAGGAAGAGCGTGCGAAGGGAAAAACAGTCGAAGTCGGTCGTGGTTTTTTCGAGACTGAAAAGCGTCGCTACTCCATTCTCGACGCTCCAGGCCACAAGAACTTCGTCCCCAGCATGATAGGTGGTGCTTCTCAAGCCGACGTTGGTGTCCTAGTCATCTCCGCCCGCAAAGGAGAGTACGAAACCGGTTTCGAAAAGGGCGGTCAGACTCGTGAACACGCCATGCTCGCAAAGACTCAAGGTGTCAACAAACTCGTCGTTGCCGTGAATAAGATGGACGACCCTACAGTTGAATGGAGTGAAGAACGCTTCAAAGAGTGCACCGCCAAACTAGGCCAATTCCTCAAAGGGCTCGGCTACAACCCGAAAACCGACCTCATGTTCATGCCCATCTCCGCACAAACCACTCTCGGTATCAAAGACCGCATTCCCTCAGACATCTGCCCATGGTATTCCGGCCCGTCATTGCTCGAATACCTAGACGCCATGCAAACGCTCGAACGCAAAGTCAACGCCCCCTTCCTCATGCCAATCACCGCCAAATACCGCGAACTGGGAACCATGATTGAAGGCAAGATCGAATCTGGAGTGATCAAAAAGGATGGCACATACCTAATGATGCCGAACCAAGAAAAAATCACCATCGCCGCGCTCTACGGTGAAACCGAAGACGAAATCGACTCGGCAATGTGCGGTGAACAAGTGCGCATCCGCATCAAGGGCGTGGAAGAGGAAGACATCCTCCCTGGCTTTGTGCTCTGCAACCCGAAACGACCCGTCCACAACGTGTCCACATTCGAAGCGCAAATCGTTCTGCTCGACTTGAAGTCCATCTTAAGTGCAGGCTTCAACTGCGTCATGCACGTGCATGCTGCTACCGAGGAAGTGACGTTCGCGGCACTGTTGCACAAGCTGGAAAAGGGCACGAATCGAAGGAGCAAGAAGGCGCCGGGCTTTGCAACGAAGGGGATGAGTATCATTGCGAGATTGGAGGTTATTGGCGGCGCTGGTGCGGTTTGTGTGGAGAGATTTGAGGATTATCCACAGTTGGGTCGATTCACGCTGAGAGATCAGGTATGCTATCAATTTAAACAAGGGAATAGTTTGTGTTGTGACTAACAACGACGCATAGGGACAAACCATTGCTATCGGTAAAATCACAAAGCTAATCACTGATACACCTGGTGCAGAAGGTGGCGGCATGATTGCTTGAGGAGTGGAATTGCAATTCAATCATAATTAGATCGCTAGCGGACGTGTTTATGCATTGGTCGGTGTTTTTACTAAAAGACAATGAATAGCATTTCAATCATGATTGCGCTAGGCTAGGTCGCTACTTCTAGAGCACCGTATAGTCCCTCGTAGACAAATTCGTCCTCTCCTTCTCGTCGTCGTCGTCTCATGGCCACCTGCCAATGAATAAGACTCGTCGAGCCCAACAATGTCAATCTCACTAAGCTCATCATTGTAATGGTTCTTGTCCACGAACACCTCTACCTCGAAATCACTATGCCAGTGTCCTGACTCCTTTCCTCCTGATTCTCAATCATCCATACAACATTCACATTGAAAGAATAATGTCTCCCTCTCTGCTTTATGTCATCACCCCTCCTTTTCGGAGAGTGCCCCGCCTCGCCATTGGACATGGACAACAACAACCTGAAACACTTCCTCCAAACTGACGTTCGCAATTGACAAAGCACACTGTAATCATGTCAAACAAAGCCGCCATTGTCTCTTCATTCATCAGGGATGCTCCGCCCGGCGAGGTATATTGAGACATTCCTTGCACAATGGTTCCTTCTAGATTACATGCCTATCGCTGACACTCGCTTATACAGTTGACTGAAGTGGTGAATGGTACCGTCCCTCCTCCTCTACTTCTTATCTTTCGAACACCTCAAGATTGTCACTATCCCATCGTCCATTCGCTCCTGGACAGGCCTCTTCATTGCCTCTGCCACTTCAATGCCAATCCTGTTGTCACCTCTACGTAGACTAACAACATGCAGATATCAAAGCACTCACATCCTCCCAACCATCTCTCCTCACATCACAAACCGAAACCTTCAAGAAATACAACGAGACGCAGTTCGCTACTGTCAAGCTGCCTGGTGCAAGTCGAGAAGTCCTCATAAGTCCGTACAACGACTTGGAGGATGGCCGATATTATGATACTGAGAGTCGGACAAGCTTTACTTTTGATCATGTTGAAAGGGTATGTGTATAGCTTTGTTTGGAAGGTCCCCGTGCTGGTATCTTTGGTGTCCATACACAGATGGTCGGCCACTTTGCCTCTCCTACCTACGTATGTTTATGGCCAGACATAGATCATTGTCAGCTTTGAGCCTACAGAAAAGCCATCAACGCCAACCAAGCCAACCACAATCTCCCACCTCCTCCAACGTTCAAAAACTAACAAAGACCTCCTACCAAGAAAGCATCATCACCTCAATCCCACTCTCTCGACTCCGCGCACTCCGATCTCATAAACTCGCTCCTCAAAACCTTTTCAACATACACAAAAGAACATTTCCCTTCCGCTGCATACGGCGTGTTTCCCACTGAAAAGGATACAAAAATCGCAATCGTACTGGTCGCGAACAAATACTCGCCGAATAACTTCTGGTTAGTAAGCTTATTTATTCATCATACACTGCATGTCCACTCACGTCATGCTCCTGGTTGCTCTCCCCAATCAGCACACTGCAACGGACCAGAAAATAGGAGTCCACACCCTTCCTAACAATCGTACTGAAACTAAAGTACTAACCCGCCCTCTCTCACAGGAACGGCCGCTACCGCTCCTCCTACCTCTTCTCCCCTTCCTCCTCCAGCACAAATCTCAAGGGCACAATCCACCTCGACGTCCACTACTACGAAGACGGCAACGTGCGTCTACTCACCACAAAAGACCTCTCCCTTTCTTCCAACAGCAGTAGCGCCGCAGACATTGTTAAAACAATTGCAACAGCAGAAAAGGCATATCAAGAGGATTTAAACAGGGCGTTTGTGCAGTTGAGTGAGGGCGCGTTTAAGGGACTCAGGAGGCAGTTGCCAATTACGAGGACGAAGATGGAGTGGGAGAAGGTTGGGGGGTATAGGATTGGGAAGGGGTTGGAGACGAGGTAGGTTGGGTGGGGTGTGAGCAAGGGAATGAGAATGGTGTAGGGGAGCAAGTGAGTGATGCAGAGCAGAGGGAGGGGAGGTGGATTGTGTTGGTATCATAAACAGATGGAGAGGAACTTGTCGCGAGACAGACATTGTGGAGGATTGGAGCTGGAGCACGTTCAAGATGTTGACATTCCACAACCACACTTTTGCTCAATTGCAATGGCACTCTCCCCTTTCACCATTCTAGCCTACAGGTACTCAGCATACGTTTGCGTTGCATTGGTCCAGCAAATCCCAACAGACGAAAAAGACACAAGGACTACTCTCCAACCAACACAACGATAGCAACAAGGAGGCAGCAGATTATCAAATCATCCTTTCTTGATGTTCATACCGTGTACAGTACCTGATCATCGTATCGTTGATAAGCATGAACATCACAACCATTTGTGGCGACCAAAACAAACAGAGGCGAGAACTTTGTCATTGGTGTTGCGAGGGAGACAAATTGGGTGTTCTTAGCTGATCATTTTGAAGAATGATTATATCCAATGTGCCTGCCTGTGATTTGTCATACACATACAGACGTGAAGACAGGTTGTTTAATGTGAATGATATGTCGTTATATTGATAAAGAAAAATACTCAGATCAAGCTGCACTAGCGATCAGGGTATCTCATCTTGTCCAAAATCACCCCTTCCATGTCATGTCATGCCATGCCACCAGTCAATGCCCTTAAATACGCCGGCCCAGTTCCCATGTCATGTTGTCTATCACTCATTCAATACTCATCTTCCCCATCCCATCACTCGTATCAGTCATCCCCTGCAACCCCGTCCTCTTCGGTCCCAACACCGGCGTGACATGTCCAGGAGGTGCAGCAACACTACTCGCTCTCTCCTCCACATTCACACTCGGCAAGCTCGCCTCTTTATTCATCCGAGGCGGTCCTCCCCACCATCCACCACCATGTAGCGGCGACTGTCCAGGTACAGGACTGCTTTGGACGCTCAAGCCCGGTGACACGGCTCTGCGCTTGATCGAAGCAATATCAAAGTCTTCGTCTCGGCGGCGCTTATTATTGACTTTTTGCGTTATTTCGGCATGTGTCGGCATGCGCTGTGGTAATGTTGGTGCTGATACTGATTCTGGAGCGACAGATTCAACGGTAGGTTTGATGAAGTTGTGGGCGGCGGCTGGAAGAGCGAAAAAGTTTGAAGACGGTGGCGTGCTTCGTGCTGACATCCAGGGCGATTCCATGCCTGCGTCCTCGTTCATACTCACGCCGGAGGAGCTTCGACCTCTTCTCATTGGAGGCGGTGGCGGTGTCTGCATGCGGTTGTAAAGACCAGGCCAGAATTCTTTTTGATTCGAGCTGCGTCGATGGTCTGGATCGAGTTTGGGTTCGTCTTTACTGCCACTAACACCAGGGTTGGAGAAGACGTCGACATCGGACATTGATACTGAGGACTCTTCTCTACTGATTTTGGTTGTTGCGGTGGGTGAAGGTGGTGCCGTTGACATCGAGCCCCAGTCGTGATCTTTGTAATTTTGATGTACTTGTTTGACTACTTCGGCTTCACGTTTGACTTCGTTCTCAACTGGAGCGCTTTCAGCTTGTAGCTCGGCACGAATGCGAGCGAAGCCTTTTGTTTTGGGCTATAAAAGATGCATGTTAGTATGAACTAAGCCTTAGACACTTGCTGAACAACATACCAATAAATTACTTCGTCTAACCACTGGCCGCCGCACAACACCTGGAGTAGTCATTGGTCCAAACATGCCATTTTCCTCATCCCCTTCATTGCTCGAAGTAAGCCGCAAGTGATGTGTCCCCATACTCAAACTCTCTCTTCGACTCTCCCTTCTAGCCATATGAGGACTACGCATGATGTGATCTCTCGGCACCTGGCTCATAGCAAAACTCTCCCTTCTCCCATTCTGCGGCTGGGGATCGGGCGTCGTAAGTCTACTTCGTCTGCCGACACTATGAGCATGTTTCCTTCTCCTCAGACTTGTAAACGCTTGTGGATTCGGAGACTGTTGAGGTAACCAGTCCAATGCACGCGGCTTGTCCATCCCAGCGTACGGTGTTATTGACGTAGTATCCAGTATCTTGCGCACCTGCGGCGTAGTCATCATGGCATCTTCAGGCTCGTCCTGCTCCATCACATCCATGTCGTCGCCAGAGCTGCTGCTCGAAGTGTCTGATGTCAATGCCACAGTCGAGCCCACTGATCGAGGAAAGAAGCCTTTGTCGCTGTTGCTATTACTATTGCCATTCCAGCTCCAGCCTGTATTCTGTCTCGGCGAATCCAGCGCCATCGAATGTGACGACGTCCTTCTTGAAGCCAAGCTCTTATGTGTGATAGTAGGAGACGATTCAGGAGAAGTGCGTTCAGCAACAGTGGAGTGGTGTAGATGCGTGGCAGCGCGGGAGAAGTCCATGCCTCGGGAGTGTCGTGGCAGAACAGTCGCAGGAGTACCGTAAGGGTCGCGTGCTTCAGATCGAGGTGATTGTGCTATGGTTCGTGATGGAGGGTTGAAAACATTGCTATCTCGAGGTGGTAATTGAAGAACTAAACCTCCCCATGCTGCACCTATGCGACTTGGTGTACGTGCAGGATTCAGATCTATAGCGTGATCATCCTGTGTTGTCTGGCCTTGTTCGAAGAAGCGAGGAGACGGAGCGAGTGCAGGGGCGGAGTCGGAGAGCGAGCGAATTGTCTTATTGGGAGTCGTCCTTGCCGCATCAAGCGCCATACCAGGCTCAATGTTTTCTTCGATGGATGGGTTCATGTTGATGGCCATACCTGTATGCTATACAAACGTTTATTTTGCACGCCTTTGTCTATACACTGTCGCCAGAAGCTTGTTGTCGGCCATCATCAACACCAGGTTGAAGATATTGAAAACAAACGACTGCGACAAGCTAGGACGGTGTTGGGCTGTTTGACGAGTGTTTCAGGCTAGATGGTCATGGCGGAGGAAGACTCGCCCCCTTTTCACAGCACAGCACAGCACTCTTGAAGCAGTCTTGAAACACGACATGGATATAGTAAGCAAGAAAGGCATTGTTCATCAACTACCGTCTATATCTCCTGTATACCACGTCCTACTGTGAAGCAAAGGAAAAAGTGTTGCCCTGGCTTCCACGCGGAGTGCTTAAAGTCGAAGTCTAGCCGTACACAGGAACTTTCCTTGTCGCCTATGTGTTCTACAGTTGCTACTGCGTGCTTAAAATCGAACAGTGCCCTGTTCGTTCCATAGCCACTGTGAAGAAGTGCAGTCCTGATCCATCTAGCACCAAAATCGAGGACGATGAGTGCCAAAGCAGCAACGCACCAGCACCAAAGCATATCCCAATGGCCCCAGCAAGCACCAATGTAGAGGATACTGATGAGGATATGAGACTTCTTGAAGAATTCATAGCCAGTCCACTTGATAGCCCAGCTGGTGCTAAAGATGTAGAGGAAAGTGATGAAGAATTGCGCGATGACACCGAAGATGATGTATTGTGAAGCCAAGGTATTGCGGTAGTTGTGAGGAGTGCGGTATAGCCTTGCTTCAACGATGGTCTATCCCACGGTATGTAGAGTTGCCTGGGCAAAAATGATGCGGCCAGTCCAGCCTATATCAGGACTAGTAAGATGTATGGGCTGTGACGTGAGAAGGGTCAAGTTACGATGAAGGAAGTTGAATGAGGCGTATGGTATGTGGCCAGGAGAGTAAGCTTTCCCTGTTTGCGAGGAGTACAGTGGCTGGTGTGAGAGCTAGATGCATGTCAGTCAGAATATTGGGATGAAATTCAATGATTCCCTCACTCACCATAGGCGAAAACTCCTGCTCTATTACTCCAACCCCCCCAACCATTTCTGGTATTCGTCGAGCCTGGAAACTTCTTGATAGGCGTAACAAGTGCCTGATACCAGATACCAATGAAGCTAAAAAGAGAAACAAGTCCTCCACGAGCGCAAAAAAGACGAAATAAAGATCGTTTACTCACGAAAAGACTAAAAGATAACCACACAACATCGCCAAGATTGTAACTTGCAACCTGGTAACTCTTCCGAACAACCATCTTCCTGGAGGCTCTTGTAACAAATGTCTTCTGCTGAAAGTCTTCAAAGTCTTGCCAATGGATCCGTCTCTGAGAGGACGATCGACGACGATAATGACAAGAGTGGCCGCGAAGATTGCCCACATAATCAGGGAGTAGAGAGTGGTGTGTCTTTGCATGTAGTAGACGGCATCGAGGTAGATGCAGTTGAATTTGTCGCTTGTGCATGGCCTGGTAGGGAGGTTGTATCAGCTATGTTCCCACAGTAAGGCCGTAATGAAAACATACCAGGTCTCCGGGGTGTATCCGAAGTAGTGTCTGTAAGTGGCATTGGCGCCGTGTTCCATCGAGTGTCGTGGAGTGAGCATTGCATTGTATTCCATTGTGATTTGTGAATGAAAAGAGTGTAAGTTTGTCATTGAGTGTGGATGAGAGGACTCCCAGCAGTAAAAAGGTGTAGTGAGCAACGAAAGAGAATTGCACGATTCACAACACAGACAACGACAGATGAGCGTTGATATTGCTGACTATATTGCATCTCGTCTGGCTCTACACAATCCTTATATGTATCTTGCCTCTATAGCTTCATCTGCTCTCTGCTCTTGATATCTGCTCAGAAAGCTTGGCAGCCGTGCCTTGGCGAGCAAGTTGTCACGAAGTCTTAGTCTTGCCGCCGTTGTATCTTCTAGATTATCAGGCGCTTCAGGTGAACGTTTCATGTTCTCTGCGCGTGGCTGCTTCAAAGGGCAAACCATCATTTACGCCGTCAACACATGTCGGCCGTCGGATCGGTTCGCAAACGTCCAAACGGGACTTTCAACATCTTACAGTAACATGGGAAAGAAAGGAAAGAAACATGCTCATTTCATCTGATTGGATCTTGCCTAGGCTGTCTCCGAAGCGTTCCTAACCGGAGACGAGATGGCTAGTGCTAAAGAACTTTGCTGGTGCGATTAGGGTAGTCTGATTCGTGACATGTGCCTTCGCTACCAGGTACTGCCTTCCTCGCTCGAGGGAGAGATTGATCTACTGTACCCTGGTAAAAGTGCTGTGAGGATTGCTAGGGGTACTCGAGGGCCTGATTAGAACACCCGAGCTCGTCGAAATCCCTGAACCAGGTCGTCTAAGATGGAAGGAGAGGTCATCCAGATCACTAAAGTTGTGAAGGTCAAGTAGGAGGATCTTGACGGACATTCACGCATTAGTGTCCTTCTTGAGTGAGAAAAGCTGGATAGTTTTTGCAACTTCCAAGTTGGCATGCTTGTCGCACATAGCTCGAAAGCCGTCTTTGTGAAATCTACGAGGGAGAGAGGTCATCCAGTCTCACACAGTCAAGACATGGTCTTTGCGCTCGTTATCTGCCGTGAGTGACTGAATTGTCATGGAGCGAATGTCGATACCTTGAGCGAAGCAAGCAGACATCCAGCCTGAGGAGGTTAGAGAGTGATTACATAGTATGAATCGGCCAGAAGATTACTTACTGAGCAGATATTCAACACTGAAAGTTTCCTGGTATTCGCTAAAGTCGATAGTGATGTTATCTGCCGCAGGCTGACATCTGGAGGAGGCCTTGGACGGAGTGTGAGGAGTACTAGGGCTCACTGAAAGCCTGATGGGACCGCCAGCTAAGTCGAAATCCCCGGACCAAATCATCTGAGATGCGGCCTTCCAGTGCACTGGGAGATGGAACCTTGGAAGGGCTGATAGGATTACTGGTGATAAACTGGAGGTCTGACGGAACCGGCAGCCTAGTCGAGGTCCCGTACTAAAGCGTGCGAGATACGGTAGGCAACTGACGTCTTGACGAGGCCCTGGGAGGGCTGCGAGGAGTGCTGGGGGTGTTTGAGTCCCTGCAAGACGTGATGAATGATGATACGTACAGGGTAATGTGGGGAGCAACTAAGTTCACGAGGCAGAGGCACGCCAGCAAAGTCAAAGACAGCAATGTCAAAGAAGTCTATTAATCTCTACCTTACCGTAGTCTATATGGTATTACTTCTATCACACTACAGCCTCTATGACACCAATGCCAACGCCATTGATCAGTCTAATTCGCTTTCCTAAACATTCCCATTCATCTTCTGCCCACCTTTGATATTCTCCTGCTGTCTTCCCACTTTATTGCCCTTCGACTTCCTGTTCTTAACCTTGTCCAAAAGATTGAACTTCTTGGCACCACCCAAGTAGAGCCAGCTGAAGAAGAAGACGACTGCGAAGTTGAAGAGAACATAGGCCCAGAAAACTGTTGGAAGCATGTTAGCTGCTGTCTACACTACTAAACAGGACAGAGTGAGTGGAAGGAAAGATGACGTACATCCGTAATCGCGCCAGAAATGGGAATAGTACACGTTGAAGCTACGGCCATATGCGTCTCCGTTTGCGTATTGACAGAAACCGCAGAAGCCGTTTGGTTGTGTTTCTGCAAAAGTGTGTCAGCTGAGGCACCTTGTGACAACTCCGTGCAATCTCGTTACATACCAACATAACCACCGCTTTGCGTCGCATACGCTCCGGCATACTGTTGACACGTCTGTCCAGGTGGAGGCGGGAAGATAGCCAACTCCTTAGTCGAACAACGTATAGGCTCATTGTGAACAACCATACCAAGCAGTCCTTCGAGTAAATAATGGAAGGGCGTCAAGTAGTACATCCAGCTATGCCAAAAATGAGGCAATGCCATGGCAGGAACAACAACACCACAGAAAGAGATAACAAAAGTGAAAAACACAGGCACAAGCAAACTAGCCAGAAGCTCGTTTGGTGCCAATGCAGCAATCATCTGGCCGAATGTCGTGTAGAAGATTTCGAAGAGGATAAGAAACATCCAAACCACTGCTGCTGGGTACGTTGCGGTCTTGGCTGTGGACCTGAAAACAGGCCAGTACCAACAGCACCAGTATAGTGTTCCAGCAACAATACGGTAAGGTATTTCGACGACGGTGGCGGAGATGGCGAAAGCCCACCAAGAGTAGATGCGGGACTGACCTTCTCGTGATTTGAAAAGTGATCGAAATTCGATGAATTTGGGTTGAAGTTGTTGAATCAATGGTGGCGCAATGGTCAAGACCAAGAAGATGGAGAACAGCCGTGATTGCATGTCGATCTGAGTCTCACCGATATTGTAGAACGTAAAGCCATTGAAGAGACCAGTAACGATGTGTAGCATCATAATACCAACCACATAGTCAGGTGTTCTCCATATCGTTGTGAAACGGCGAAACATCACAGCCTTGAGCTGAGTGATAAAGGGCATGGCGAATTCGCGATCGTCGGAGACCTTGCCTTTGTCGCCATGGTCTTTCTTTTCTGATATCATCTTTTCAATGTCTTCGCTGCGAGATTTGCGTTCGTCGGACTCGTCCCAGACATCACCCCAGTCCTTGCCGTCATAGTCCGGGTTACCTGCGCCTATGGCTTCAAGCATGTATTCGGCAGGATTCGTTTTGGGAGGACACTTTTCGGCACCATTGGCTTCAAAGTACTTCAAAAGCGTCTTTGAATCGTGACCAAGTTCACCGTGGTAAACAGTGCGACCGCCGCTCTCGAGTAAGATAAGTTCGTCGAAGTGCTCGAAGAGGATAGCAGAAGGTTGATGGATAGTGCAGAGAATAGCCTGGCCACTAGCGGAAAGCTTCTTGAGAAGACGGGTAATGTTGAATGCAGCTTGAGAGTCGAGACCTGAAGTAGGTTCGTCCAGGAAAAGCAAAAGCTCTGGCTTCGACGCCAGTTCGACAGCAATAGTTAATCGCTTTCTTGACTCCGGATCGAGACCTGCTCCAGGAACACCAATGACAGCTCCAGCAAGATCGCGCATTTCCATAATGTCTAAGACCTCCTCGACATACTCCATTTTCTCCTTATAAGGAACTTCACGAGGTTGTCGGAGTTGTGCTGAGAACTGAAGCGCTTCGAGAACAGTAGCTGTTGGTTCGTGAATATCCATCTGCTCAGCATAACCTGAGGCTCTCTGAAAGGACTTTGGGAGTTTCTGTCCATCGATCAAGAATTCACCTTCGACATGACCGAATTCTATCCTTTGAGCAAGGACGTTGAGAAGGGTCGTCTTTCCAGCACCAGAAGAGCCCATCAACGCCGTCAATTTTCCAGGACGGACATAACCTTGCTGATCTTTAAGCAACGTTTTCGTCTCATGCTTGGCAGGGATGTGGTAGTTGACGTTCCTCCAGGTGAAAATCGTGGTATTCTTGGCAACACCCTTCTGTTCCTTGTTATCAGAGTTCTCCTCCTTGTCTCCTTCCTTTTCGTTTAAGGTGTCTCCAGACTTGCTACCAGACTCTTCGTCCTCTGGTGTGCTTCCTTTCTCGAGCGCTGCAGCAACAGATGCAGGGGCTTGGCCAAACTTGAATATCGTCTGAGCTGCTCCTCCTTTATTCGGCTTTTGCATTTCCATACCAATCATGGTGAGGACTACGAAGCCGAGGAAGAAAGCACAGATAATACCCCAGTTACGCCACAAGTGATCGTGTCTGTATGAGTACTCAGTATAGACGTAGTTTTCACCACTGACGACATCGGAGCCTGGTGTTGAGCCTTGTAAAGTGCACGACTGGTACTGCACGGCGGTTCCAGGGCCTTCTGGAACAAGGAATGGCGGAACACATTGGATCTGTAAGTTGTAAAATTCGTTGACCATTAGAGCCTCGAATGCGTAAGCAATAGGATCTGCTCGGCGTAACCATGCAAACCAAACACGCATACTATCGGCAGGAATCAAGTAACCAGTGTACACAATAAGCGCTTGGATGAGAACACCAGTGATTCTTGTGGCGGCATCGAGGGATGGCAGCAGTGATCCAGCAGCTCGGAACATGGAGTAAATAGTCTAGAATCACTTTAGTGCTCGCTCAAACGTCTACTGACTCTCCATACGTACCATGGTAATACTGAACAAGATCAACAAACTTGTGAAGAACTGCGACGGTGTTCTTTGCAAGTTTGACATGAAGTAAACAACGATGTCGAAGATGGTTACTTGGACGAATACCAGTGGAATATCCATCAACGTCTGAGCAATGGCGTAGGCTGAAGGCCTGTAAAACGAGAAGGATTTGTGCTTGAGTAAGATAGGTCGACTTTGGAAAACGGCAGTCAATTCGGCCAGGGCGAGTAGAGAGTTCTGTATCAAGGTATTAGCGTCGTTTTGTTTCGATTGTTCGTTGCAACTTACGAATAGAAGCATGTAGAACATCACACCACCTCGTTGGAAGACTCCAGCCGTAGTCTTGGGAAGCGCATAGAACAAACTGCCAACAATCAAAGATTGAAACAAAATAGCACCCCATTTTCCGAGGAAAGACTGCGGGTCACCTAGGATGACCAAGAACTGTCGTCTAGTGAGAGCCACAACTTGCTGCCAATACGAAATCGTGTAGTTCTTCTTCTTGGAGTGCTTCGTCTGGTTGTGGTGTCTTGTGCTGATAATCTTCTTGAGTTCTCCATGGAATTCTTCGACCTCTTCGGCGTTCTCTTGTGCTTGCTTACTATCCCTAAAGTGCTTAGCAAAGTCGTCGGCATTACGTGGGATCTTCTTCTCTGCACCATCCTCGATTTGTCGTTCGTGTTCGTCAAATACTGAAGTCAAGAAATCTGCAGTAGTCCAACGATCACCTCGTTTGAAGCCTAGGTCTTTGAAGTAGTCTGCAGCTTTTTCTGTCGGCCCAAAGTATGCGCATTTACCGCCTTCAATAACCAAGACCTTATCGAAGAGCTCGTACAAACTTTCACCAACTTGGTACAGCGCCGCCATTGTGCAAATTGAGGTCATGTTGGTAAGAACACGCAAAGCCTCGACGTACTCCCTGGCAGATGATGCATCCAGACCTTTCGTACTGTTGTCATAGAACTGCGAACTAGCACGGGTAACCATGGCCTCGGCAATAGATACTCTCTTTCTTTCTCCTCCAGAAACACCACGAATCAGTTCGTTACCAACCTTGACATCGAGGGTATGTTCAATCCAAAACAACTTTGTCACAATCTTCAGGAATTTTTCGGCGTATTGTTTTCGAGACTCTCCCTCTTCTCGCGATTCTTTGCCCGGTATTCTACACGCAATAGCAAAGCCAAGTGTATCCTTGACCTTTAGTGTAGCGTAATGTAGATCGTCTTCGGGATTGTAAATGATATCACCTCGATAGTTCTTCTCCATTGTCTTATGATCAGTGCCACCATATGTGACTTCACCTTGGACATCCTCGTAGCCAGATCTTTGGTTCGCCATGACTTTCAAGAAGGTTGAGCAACCACTACCGGGCTTTCCAAGGACTAGACACATCTCTCCAGGCTTTAAGCATCCAGTAAAGTCGTCGATAATTGTGCGAACAGGAGGTTTACTTTTCACAGCCTTTGGGCCTTTCGTGAAGAGTGTCTTCAATTTGTGATAGGGTGTGGCAAGAGAGCCTTGTACTGCGGCTCCCATGCCAGCACCTTTGACTGTCAGATGGTCCCAAACGAGACCAACATGACGAGTCTTTTCCTCTTCAGAGTGTTCTCGGCGTTCTTTACCAAACATCTGTGTCAGTAGGCGTTGAATCTCCTCCATCTCCTCTTGGTGCCCGCCTTGCTTGTTCTCCTTGCTTTGGTTCGTCCATCGCTGGGTTAGAGAGTGGTAGATACTGCCTTGGCTTGATCTATTTTGGCCGTTGGTTAACCCAGGTCGTTGTTGTTGCTGTTGTGCGGTCTTGATTGGGACCATTTCCGGGACCTCGTCGTGAGCTTCGCCATCCTCATCACGTTCTTGTCTCTGAGTCTCTCTGGGATCTTCATACTCTTCTACATCTTCCTCATTTCGTTGTGATGATTCTGATTGCGGCTTGGGTTGATACTGTGTCGCAGATGCTGCTGAACTGACTGCAGTGTCCTCTCCACTGGATGACACTCTATCCGGAGTACGATTGTCACCATCTTCAATTGGTATCACATCATTATTGCCATTATTTGTGTAGGGATTCCATGTTGGATCATACTGTGCTTTGCCACCGTACGAACCGGCCTGAGAAGACATGACGAGCTTGTCTTGCTCGAGAAGCACAGAGATATGTCACAGAAAATGCTTTAACACAGATCAGCCATGAAAATGTAGAGACGAAAGAGGCAAAAGAGACGAGTGTGAGGATGGAGAAGAGGCTTTTGTTGATTCAAATTCGCATTACGGGAAAGAAAGTCACAGCGTCAGAGGCGTGCTTTGCCCTTCCCCCACATTGAAGAAAGCGTTGGGTTCCGGCGCGCATTTTGAAATTGCATTCTCCGAAGCTCACGAACTGCCTGCTATGGCATAGTAGTATCTTTTACATCATCCCTTTGTCAACAATTCCTCCTGCGGCTTCCTTAACCTTTTTAACGTTTCGCCCTTTCCCAAGATTCGCTTCTTGGCATCGCTGATGATTACCTGGTAGGTACGTACTCTCTCGCTGTTAGCAAAAAGTATATACATGCAGCCAATGCAACATTTTGCAGCTGCGTGTATGTATAATAGTTGATCGGTTGCGCTTGTGATGACTTGACAGAGTTTCTCGTAAAGGTCTTCGCCCTCGCTTCCACGCGCAAGAAGGGCCTCAAGTAACTGCTAAAGTGTACCATCATTAGTAGTTAGGGCGAGCAGACGGGCACGAAGCTTAGTTTTAGAGTATAGTAGGACGATAATAGAAGCGATCACTAGTAATTATTTGGCGTGCTTAAGATTCTAGATCATCGCTAAATTGGTAAAGATCGAGCAGGAAGATTCTAATGGACATCCAGACATCTCAGAAGTGTAGCTATTATGCTATTACCTTTTCTTCGTCGTGATTAAATAGTCATTGTTGAAGAAGACACGCCTTGATTCTAACGATGTCACTTAGTCGATAGTGATTATACCGGCCGCAGGGAGATCGAAGACAGGCGTTTGTGTCAAGATGTGGAGAATGATTGTGGAAAAAATATACGTCGCGCGAATGAAGATATCTTGTAGTGTTCGCTTCTTTTCAACTCGTGCTGAAGTGCAACGTTCGAGTATTCAGACTCAGTCGCGTTGAGGCACATTGCGTGCATACATGCTAGGCCACGGAAACCAGTCCTTTGAAACCTTACTAATTGGAGATGGAGAAAAAGGCGTAGTGAAATGGTAGATAGGTATACCAAGTGACGGCGAAGCTGAAAAGAGGCGGCAGATTGTCAGCAGATTGATACGAGGCATAGTTGCTGGAGGCACGAGGGTGAGCAGTATCGAAGCCATATACTTTTCAGGATTTCGTAAGACCCAGCAGACTCCATTCATGGATAAAACCTAGTGTGAGGAGTGTAAGAGTACTTTAGCATTAGCTAGACCCCTCGTCCTGCCGCACTCTAAAAGCTAGGTCCTACGATGGGTCCTGGCACGTGATGTGGTTATAGTACTAGTACGAATGACGGTGCTACTAGAATTGCATATATCTTCGAGACTACTGGCCTTGCTAAAGGGCTGCTGGAGTTGGTCTGTTCGAGAGGAGAGATCTCGGTCGTTTACCATGTCGCAAGTAGAAGCCTGTATCATGTATGCGCTGATGTGGTACTGTTAATACAGTGGTAGCATAGGACGGGGGAAAGCGGGAGGATGGGATACAGGCCTGCGTCAAAAGCGAACATGAAGAGCTGTATACGGGTAGTGTACAAGTGCGATAACCACGAGCAGAAAGAGCGCTCTGAGGAAGTGGTGGTAATATCCGAGTCCTGCGATAATATGGAAGTACGTGCAATGCTGCAATGAGGTGGAAGCGTATAGTATAAAACACAACCTCTGTCGTTTTGTATTCTCTGAATCAGTATCAACTGTGATGGATTCTGCTGCGGGCAAGCTCTTCATGACAGTGCAGACGTCTACAGCACCTTTCGACAGTATCCCGCACATTGTTGTTGTACGATAGCAACACACCACTTCTGTAGGGCATGGCAAGCCACAAACGAGGGCCTGGAAGATGACCGAGCACTTTTGCCCAGCAGCGCCCAAGTTCAAAAGGCAAGTCTAGACCTTAGACTGACCACTTCCGGCACTACCCGCACGCATCAGCTGACGGTTGCTCCAAACCTCCAAACCTCGAATTGGAAAGAATGGAGAGAGAATGGAGAAAACTTGGGGAAAAGAAAGCCGTGGTGAAGCTAGACTTTGATGATTTAAGCTGCTGGGAGATCCTTGCTTGGAGCAAGAAAGTCAAGGAACGCTGCTTTGCTGATATCTGTAGTGGCGCGTTTGAGGCTGGAATTGTTTGCCCGCCATAAATGGAGAAGTCGATTCTGCCAAACAGTGAGCACACGAAGAAGATGTACAGTATCAGATTTAGGTCACAGCTGCGATAATGGCGGGAAATGTTCAATAAGATGTAACAAGAACAACTGCCCCGGACAGTTGCCGAGAGGTTACCGACAAAAGTTACGTTCCGGCTGATTATCGTGTCTGTAGACTGCCCCGAACAAATCCGCACACGAAGTCAACTACAATCCCTCAGCTGTCCGTTTCTCGCCGATACTCGTGCCATCCGTGGTCGATAAATAGCTACTACCTTGGCTCTCGGTTACTCCCCCGAAATCTACTTAAACAAAGCATTCCCCCTCTCTCCAAAATGGCCAACAAACTCGCAGCAACCGCTCAATCCGCTCTCACTCGTACCGACAGCAGCTCAGCCTTAGCCTTGAAGAAGACCCAAGCAGCAAGACAACAACAAGCAAACTTCCACTCGTCCTCCCTTGTCACCCAGGGCATTACCACAGCCATGTCTCCCCAAACAGTCAACAAGACCAATCTGCACCCTGGTGGTGTCCAGTAAGCTACCAACAAGGCTTCTGGAAGCTACACAAGACTAACAATGACAAAAGGCCCCAAGCAGAGCACACTGAAATCGAGGAGGAACTTCACGAGAAAGCCAACATTGATTACGATCGTGTTGCCATTGTACGTCCATATGTCCACCAGTATACCCTAAACCAATTCTAACAGTATCTTTCAGATTGCCAACCCCTCTGTCCCTGCACTCTACGAAGATGCCCTCGTCTACGAAACTGGCTCTGCCATCACATCCTCTGGAGCTCTATCTGCATACTCGGGAGCCAAAACCGGTCGTTCTCCTTCAGACAAGCGTATTGTGAAAGAGCCATCATCAGAAAACGAGATTTGGTGGGGACCTGTGAACAAGCCCATGACACCTGAGGTATGCCATTTCCCATCCTTGAGAGCTTTTCTTTTTCTGTCCATGATGCAATTCCACTTGCCCCTCATTACTTCACCCCTCCTCATGCCCGGTGTTGCCGAGGTTTGCAATGCAATTGCCGTTTGACGGAACTCTATCCGGGCGATGCACTTCCAATGCATACTCATCACGTGACCACGAGAACAACTTATTCCTCGGGTTAAATACTGATCATCTGTATAGGTGTGGAAAATCAACCGCGAACGTGCCATCGACTACCTTAACACAAGAAACCGCATCTACGTTATCGATGGTTACGCCGGATGGGATGAGCGCTACAGAATCAGCGTCCGTGTTGTCTGTGCTCGTGCCTACCATGCTCTTTTCATGCGCAACATGCTTATCCGACCTACACGAGAACAACTCAAGCACTTCCACCCCGACTATGTCATCTACAACGCCGGTGCCTTCCCCGCCAACAGATATACCACTGGTATGACCTCGTCCACCTCAGTATCTCTGAACTTTGCAGAGAAGGAGATGATTATTCTTGGTACTGAGTACGCTGGTGAAATGAAAAAAGGGTCAGTGTAAACCACGGCACACTTCACAGGCTACTTTTACTGACGTCCTACAAGAGTCTTCACAGTCCTCTTCTACGAGATGCCTGTTAAGCACAACGTTCTCACTCTCCACTCTTCTGCCAACCAGGGCGAGAGTGGCGATGTCACAGTCTTCTTCGGTCTTTCAGGTACCGGAAAGACAACTCTTTCAGCCGACCACAAGCGGAAGCTCATTGGAGACGATGAGCACTGCTGGTCAGACAAGGGTGTCTTCAACATTGAGGGCGGTTGTTACGCCAAGTGCATTGGTCTCTCCGCCGAGAAGGAGCCCGACATTTACAACGCCATCAAGTTCGGCTCCATCCTCGAGAACGTCGTCTTCGACCCCGTCACTCGTGATGTTGACTACGAAGACACCACTCTCACAGAGAACACTCGTTGTGCTTACCCAATCGAGTACATTGAGAACACCAAGATTCCTTGCATCACTGACGGCCACCCAACAAA
>Ga0160427_10000690_pt1 | contig 20393 bp, 18 predicted proteins | sample SolpanmetagenomL_FD_108194 | JGI IMG/M metagenome (GOLD analysis project Ga0160427, IMG submission 108194) | Solar panel surface microbial communities from Lawrence Berkeley National Laboratory, California, USA - L | ecosystem: Engineered > Built environment > Solar panel > Unclassified ...
CCCGCCTGACCCTGACCGTGAATGCCATGCTGGAACGGCTGGCCGCCACCATCGAGCGGGAGAAGACCTTCGCCCTGGCCGCTGCCCACGAACTCAGGACGCCGCTGAGCGTCCTGCAGGCCAATGCCGAGCTGAGCCTGGAACGCCCCCGCCAGCCGGAACACTACGTGAAAACCCTCCAGACGGTACGCGACAGCGGGGCCGAGATGCTGCACTCCATCGAGAGCCTGCTGGCCCTGGCCCGCACCAACACGGCTCCCATCAGGCAGCAGGTCGATCTGGCCGAGAGCGTGACGGAGGCCGCCGCGAGTCAGCTCGATCTGGCCGCAGCGCAGAGCGTGCGGCTTCACCTCGACCCACAATCCGTCACGGTCGAAGGTGATCCGGTGGCACTAAGACTGGCGGTCACCAACCTGATCCACAACGCGCTGCTCTACGGCAAAAAAGGCGGGAACGTCTGGGTCAGTTCGCGGGACTCCGCGCACTGCGCCGTCGTCTCGGTATCCGACGACGGCCCGGGGCTGTCCGAGACCGAAATCACCAGGGTGCTGCAGCCGTTTCAGCGCGGGCGCGGCCAGCAGGCGGTGCGCGGCGCGGGGCTTGGACTGGCCCTGGTGAGTGCCGTCGCTGAACAGCACGGTGGCGTGCTCAAGCTTTCCAGAGGAGGATCGGCAGGACTCCTGGCCCACCTTGAATTTCCCCTGAACCGGCCCTGACCGGGGTGAGCAGCGTTCCCTGACCGGCCTGACTGCGTTGTAGACGTCACCTGGCCCGTTCCGACTCTTTAACCTGTGCTCGCATTTCCCGGATTTCTGGGAAAGCATGGCCTCGACCTCAGGACGGCAGAAAGATCCGCTGAGAAAAGAGACAGGCGTGATGAGACGATTCACCTGGGCGGCGCTCCTGAGGAGAACCACACTACTTTTCGGAAAACCCTTTTTTCTTATCGTCATTCGGCTCCCAGCAGACGCTCGGCCCTCAGGCGATCACGGGCAGCATACCCGACCCAGGACATCGCCTGGCAGCTTGTCTTTTCTATTTGAATCAATTCCCCAACCGCTCATTCGTGACCTAACGGCTGCTGGTGAAGGTGTGGGAAACTCCTTCCTAACACGGCCAAAACAATTTGGCCGCAGACTTGGAGACATGAGGCACGCGGACATCCCCGAAGGTTGCCTGCTGGTCAGCCCGCCGCCGGTCTCGCTGTACTTTGACGAACGGGACCGCATCCTGCGTGGGGTGTTCGCCGGTCGCTCTGTGGACGAGGTCGCGCAGCAGATCCTTGAGGGTCACCGGGCGGCCGATCGGCAGGTCAGGTTACGTCGCGCGTTTGCCTGGCCTTGGTGGCGACTCTGGAAAGCTACGCGCGTCCTCACGCTCACGGTGTATCCCCAGGTCTTTGAGGACGACCTCGACGACGGAACGCCCTGGTAAGGTTTTACCGCACACCCCACTTCCTCGAACCCGTCGTTGAAGAGGCGGGCAAGGGCGCCATCAAGGGAACAGGCGTAGGCGTCGTCGGGGCCGCCGCTGATGCGCTCACCACTGCGGGCGTTCTCGGCACAGCGGCAGCGACTGCCGCTACGGTGGCGACCGGTGGCTTGGCCCTGCCCGTGATCCTGGGCATGGCGGCGCTGGGTTCGGGCGTGGGCGCGGCCGTCGGCGCTGTGGACGGAGCAGCGGGCACCGAGTCCGATACGGCGAGTGGTGGAGCAGGATACGCCTCGAGCTATGAGGTTGAAGACGCGCATTACGACCAGCTGGACCAGGGGATCAACGCGGGTGGCCGCGCCGTCGCCATCGAAGATTCGGTGCCCGCTGACGCGCTCCAGGCGGCGATGACTCGGCACAACGGCCACCTCATTTAAAACGGTGGGAAAACAACTGAATTAGCCTGAAAGCCGGAAGCAATCGCTTCCGGCTTGTTCTGCAGCTGAAATGACCTGACCGGAATACAGTTTCCATTAACCGTTATCCGGCAATGCCCGGAAGATGTTAAGGTGCAGCATGAACGACGAGATCAGGGCAGCCGTCAGTGCCCGCCTGGACGCCAAACAGATGACCCGGTCCGACCTCGCCAGGGCGGTCGGCAAGACGCCCCAGGCCATCACGCGCGCGCTGAACGGTGGCAAAAATGGCGGTGGTCAGGTGCCCGGTCTCTGGCAAGCGATCCTCGCTGCCCTCGACCTCAAGCTGACAGCGGAACTGGACAAACGTGAATGACCGCATCCGGGCCGTCGCCCTGGCACGGCTCGAAGAGAAAGGCCTGACCTACGTTGACCTGGCGCGCGTGACCGGCACGACGTCTCCAGCCATCACACGGGCCTTCGAGGAAACAGGCAGTCGAGGCGGACTGATGTCTCAGCTCTGGGCCGACATTCTCGAAGCCCTGAGCCTGGAGCTGACGGCACTGCCCAGGACGCCGGGCGAACAGGAGAGATGAACAGGGCCGGCCTGGCAACGCTCTTCCGGGCCATCGGCTGGGCCGGGTCGGCGACCTTCATTGCTGTTGCTGTGATCCGGTGGCGTTTGGACGACAGCTATCACGCCGTCCTGGCCCTGGTTCTCGCCGCTCTGACCCTCTTCACCGAGAGAACCCAACGGTCTACCCCGGCGGCCACGCTGCTGCTCTTCGGCGCTCTGGCCTTCGCTGTCTACCGGTTGCTGCTTGGCCTCGCCTTACTGTAAGGGCAGGAATTTGCTCCTCTTGAAAGCAGGGGGCAAGGCTGGAGCCGTTTGTAGGGGGAGATTACGCCGGGAAGAAACATTCAAAAAGTAAGGTCAGGTATCGATACCTGACGTACCCGAGTCCTGCGAAGGAGAAGCATGTGACTGAACAGCCCACAGGTGCCTGTCATTACACGGAGTTTCAGGAAGCCTTGGTGGAGAACATGATGAGCGTGGCCGGGTTCCGCAAGGGTCAGGAAACCCGGGTGTTGTACCTGCTCCCCCACCCCAGCGGCGATGAGAATGCAGAGCGCCTGATGGTGTTCTGCCCGTCCTGTGCCGGGACAGTGGGCGACGGCTGGCTATTCCCGGCAGACACGGGCAACTGATGGGCAGCGGGTAGAGACCCGGAAGGCCTCGAAGGCTAGGAAGGCCGCCTGGGTGCACTCGCACCCTCACGTACCAGGAGTGGGATCCATCTTCCTAGGTTCGGTGGTAGGCCTCCTACTGGGCGAAAGGATGCGGCACGTGCACTTCTATCCTGTCTGATGCTGAGGCTTTACCTGGGCGGATGAATCGGATTGAGACACTGACTCCGCGTTATACCTCGCTGCAACTATCATCCCCATACACTCTGCCCATGATCGATCCGTTACAGCGCGACCTCTATACGGTTGCTGCTGGAACCCCATCGTTAACCTCACTTGCAGTTTCCAGCGCAAATTACTTTTCATTCATTTTTGTTGTCCTGCTGAGTTTGATCGGCCTGCTGCACCTTCGCCGTCTTATCTCTTGCCAAAAGCCTTCCAATTCTCTTGGGCGCCCTTTTGCAGGTAAAATGTGAGAAAGTTATCACCACAGATTCAAGCTGGAAGGAGCGTACAGTGAGTTTACCGTGTTGAATAGTCTGGGCCAACTGTCCCTGGAACGCTTCCGGGTGATCAAACCGATGTTGCTTCTGCTTTACCTCACGTTCGAGGGTCCGACGCCACGCCAAGCATTGAGAGCACTGCTCTGGCCGAACGCCCGGCAGCCGGATGCCAGTCTCCGCGTCGCTTTGCATGAACTCCGTAAGCATGGGATACAGGCCATCCAAGGCAACGCGGTCTTAACTTGCAGCGTGCCCTGCGATGCGGTGCTGCTGCTCGCGAGCCGAGGACAGGCAGCGCTGTCTGCTTACAAGGGAGTGTTCCTGCAGGGGGTATCCCTGAGCGACGTTTCGACAGAGTTCGAGGAGTGGGTCGACCACCAGCGCGCTCGTCTTGCTCTTCACGTGCAAACAGAGGCACTTCTGGTGGCCGAAAACAGTGCACCGGTAGAGGCAGCCCAACTGGCTGAATATTTGTACAGATTGCCGGGCGCACCGTCGGCAGAACCAGATGTGTTGCGCCGCTTGCAGGCACTTTCTCTACCCGGCAGCAGTTTGGAGGTGGAACTCCGGGCCGAACTTCAGGAGGTGACGGGACCAGAAGCGACGCCAGCACCCCGGCCCGCACACCGCCGGATGCTCGGCCGTGCCGAAGAACTCGACCGCCTGCTGGCGTGGGTAGAGCGCCCGGACACGCGAATTGCCGCGGTGAGTGGACCCGGAGGCATCGGGAAGTCCACCCTCCTGCGGGAACTGCTGCGCGAGCTGACGTTGACAGGGCGCCGCGTCACGCTGGTGGACGCGGAGGGCGTGGCCGCACCAGGAGACCTGCTTCCTCGGCTGGCCAGCGCCCGCGTGCCGGGCCAAGCCGTGCAAGGAACATGGGCGGGTCTTCGACCGTTGTTCGGGGAGCATCCGGTCATCCTGCTTGATGGACTCGATGACCTGAAGGATATGAGCGGCCTACTCACGTCGCTCAGGAGTGAGTTGCCGGAGGCGCGCTGGATTCTCGCGGGGCGGCGTCAGATTGGTCGCCAGGTGCGGGAGTACGAGAGGCACTCTGCCGATCAGCCGGGGGCCGAGGCTGCGCTGCTGATCACTCTTTCCGGTCTGGACACGCCCGCGCCGGGCGCAGAATTGCCTGAGATCACGGCGAGCAGCGGAGTGGCGCTGTTTGTGCGCGAGGCCACCCGCGTCCGCCGGGACTTCCAGCTGACAGACGACAACGCCGAGGTCCTCGCGGGGCTGGTCCGGCGACTGGTGGGACATCCGCTGGCGTTGGCGCTGGCCGCTTCCTGGCTGCGCGTTGAGGCGCTGGAAGGTGTCTATGCGCGCGTGCTCCAGGACGCAGGAACACTCTCCAGTCCGGGCGGGGACGGAGACGGTCGCAGGGGCCTGCTGCTGGTCGCGCAGCGGTCCTGGGATCTTCTGTCACCCGAGGAACAGACAGCAGCACTCTGCCTGAGCGTAGGCCCCGACTTCGACCCGCTGGACGCCCCGGCGCTGGGCGTCCGCACCAACCTGGTGGACCAGCTGGTAGAACATTCGTTTCTGGAAACCTTCCAGCCGGGCAGCGAACGCCTGCGGTTCTCGCCGGCGCTGAGCGGTCTCCTGTATGGCCAAGTGCAGATACAGCCACTCATCCACGCAGAGGCCCAGCGCCGCTATGCCGAGCATTACCTCGGCTGGTTCTCATTGCAGGTTCCGGAAGCTCCTGGGGTGGACGTGGAGCGCGACGTGCTGCGCCGGGCGATCAGCGTGGCGCTCGCCTCGGGCACCTTGGAGGCTGCTGTTCTCGACCGGTTCCTCGCCCATTATGACCGTCGCGGTCTGCTCAGCAGTGGCACGGACGTCTTCGCTTCCATTGCCGACGAGGCCGAGGAAGTCCACGCCCCGGAGGAAGTTCAGGCTTCCGCTCAGGTCGGCTGCATGTGGCTGGCGTACCGCAGCGGGCGGCTGCTGGACGCTCAGGCAAGGGCAGCCCACTTCCTGCAGGGCCCGCTGGCGACTGACCCGGTGAGCCGGATGAAAGCGCTGAATACTCTGGCCAGCGTGCGCGCGACGCAGGGGCAGCGACAGATTGCTGCAGAGATGCAGGCGCAGGCGCTTGAGTTGGCCGTATGGGCAGGCGATCAGGGCCGGATCGCAGGTTACCGATTGAACCTTCTCTCGACGCTGAGTTTTCTGGGAGACGCAGAGTCCATGCGGCGGGAACTCGCAGCCATGGAGCTGCTTCTGCTCCAGCTTCCGGTGACCATGGGGCTGGAGCTCAAGCAGATGATGCTCCAGATTGCCCTGACACTTCCAGAAGTCGACTACGCCCTGTTACGGGACCGTGCAATTGCTCTTTCGCAGGAGGGGGAAGAGACCGGGCATACCTCCGTAGCCACAGCGAGCCGACTCTATCTGTGCAAGATCAATCTGAAACTTGGCAGATTCAGTGAAGTGAAACCGCTCCTGGCCGCCTTAAGGGCTGAGGCGGGGGTACTTGAAGGGACGGACATCGGTGTGGAGTTTCTGCTGACCGAACTCGACTACTTGTACAGTTCGGGCCGCTCTGCGGAAGCCAGAGGCATCTTCCACAGAATGCTGCCGGTCCTCACCGTACGAAACAATCCATGGGAGCTGATTGAGGCATTCCTCATCGTGGCGCCGGATGCGCACTTGTCGCAGGTCCCCGCCGCGAGCCGCCTGCGTCGACGCGTTGCGAATGACCGTAGCGTTCACTTCGACCAGCGGCGACGTGCCGGAGCAGAAACGACAGAGTGGGCTGTAGGATCTGGCTCCGAAGCGTTCAATCTCGACGAACTCAAGTTGTGGCTGTCATCTCAGGCCCTCTGAACGGAGCGGTTTCAGGGCCCAATAAACGGCCCGGGAGCATCGGGTGCCCCGACATCTCCATCATCACTGGCTGTGTCTCCGTAATAAGCGATGGGCGTTCCGAGTGCCGTTTCAGCAAGCCAGAATTCAAGAGGACGCTCAACATGCTCTATTTGCGGGTTGTCCTGCATAAAGTAGAGCGGCCAGCCCTGAAAGACAGACTGCTCCCAGGATCTTACTTTATCCCCAGGAAATTTATCGTCACCTGTTCGGCTTTGTGATGTAACCTTGGAACTCAAGTCGCTGCCGAAAACCTTGATCCCGCTGGGCACAGGGAGATAGTGAAGGGCAACATCTCGCGAATAATTGTCCCAATTAGATGCAAAAGGGATTATGTATTTATCTCTGTAAGCACTTTCTAGGGGTTGATAGACGTAAAATGCATACAGGTCTCCAGTTTTGGAGAGGCCATGAAGATACTTACCAACGAAGAACATAGACTCGAACTCTACAGGACATTTCCCTTCCATACCGCCTCCACTTTCAAAACTGATCAGTCAACAACGCTCCGGCCATTCTCTTATCACCCTGCACCTCAGGGACCGCACCTCCGTTTTCCAGGAGGAGCGAGGGACCGTACGCCTGCATCAAGTGCGCTGAAAAGTGCAGGGACCGAGCCACGCGCTGGTGATCCGGCTTCATCCTGGTCATACAAGTAGAGGGGCCAGCCCTGATACGTGGCCTGTATCCAGGGTCGCAGGCCGCCTCCACTGCGCGTCACGGCGCCAAAACGCTCGATGAGCTCTGGCGGTAACTGTTCTGGCGCCATCATGGGGACGGGCAGATACTTGTAAATAAACAGTTTCAGGTGCTCAGGCCACGAGTGGGCGTACGGCACGTCCTGACCACTCAGAATGGCTGCTTGAAGGGGAGTGTATCGGTACAGCGGCCACCAGCCATGTGCATCGGTTCCGAACAACTGGCCGCTGGCTTCCTCAATACTGATGAGTGCCGGACGTCCTGCAAACGACATCATCTGAACTTGAGGGGGGAGCAGACCACACGACGGGCGCCTTGTATGTGAGTTTTGCCAACGCGTCCGAGCTTCTCGATGATCATCCACTCCTGGGAGACCACTTCCCGAGTATTACTTGGCGCGCTCCAAAAAAGCTTTTCGGATCGCTGAGTCACTCTATGAATCCTGTAGGTCGAAAAGTCGAGATGATGCCGCACACTCCACCTCCTGCTGGGCAATGCCAGTTCGCGCTGTCCCGGCCACGTGCGAGTATCTTAAGACGGCGGCATCAAAGTAGCGTAAATGAAGGACACCCTCTGCGCCCGTTCCACAGCTGCGAAGTAAGGCGACGCCGAGACAGCCCCCATGAGCCCGCTTCGTCTTCTGTATGACCCGCACGTCCCTTGCTCCGCCAAGGTGGTTTGTGCGGCAGAGTATGCTCGTCATCAGTGTTGCCTTGCGACTGAAGCAGACGGACGATCACAACTGGCTTAATCTGATTTCTTCAACGCTTTCTCCTGATCGCTGTGCAGATGCCCGCTGGGCACGCTCGGCTGACGACAGCAGGGCATGGCTGCAGGTGCTGTCCCTTGGCTCGGTGGTGCAGACAGGAATGCCTGTCGTAGACCAAGCGTTCACCGCAATGAGCCCTTACGCTAATTTTACGCTCAGACTGTTAACTTTTTCTCACAGCAAAGGCAGCGATGAACAGCGGGAGACCACTCCACGCCACCGGTTCCTCGCATCCTTCAAGGGAAGAAAGGCAGATTCACCCTGCCCTTTATCCCGCTGGTCCGATCTGGCCCTCACACCCTCTCACACGGCTGTTTCTGAGTTTAAACCGCCACAAGGAGTACATCATGAAGAACATCGCTCTGTTCGCCACCGCCCTGCTGCTCGGTACCGCCAGCGCCGCCACCGTGACCGGCTCGCAGACCACGCCCCTGACGCTCAAGGTGAACAACTTCTGCCAGCTCGCCAACCTCAACAATGGTGGAGCCACGCCGAAAACCTTTGACCGGACCAACCCGGCGATCAACCTCGGCACCGTCAACGCGGTCACCAACGTCGTGGTGCCCGCGAAGATCGTCGCGGCGGTGGACTGCAACCTCGGTACGGCAGTCAAGGTCTCGACGCCCACCAAGGTCACCATGAAAAGCAGCACCAACACCTTCGACATCACCACCGACGCCTGGGACGCCCAGCACCCGATGACCATGTCCTTCAGCCAGGCCGGCAGCTTCACCAACGATATCGGCTACGGCAAGTACGACTATCACCAGGTCACCGCGAGCTTCCACCTCGGTGGCAACGCCACTCTTGCCAATCGCGCCTTCTCCATCCCCGGCGGAAACTACACGGGCGACCTCGTCGTCACCTACAGCTACGACGAATAACCCGGCCAGATAGCATCAGCCGGGCCGAGGCGACCTGCCCGTGAGGGTGAGGTCGCCTCGGCCCTGTCCCTGTTTCCGAACCGCACATGGAGGTGCGTATGATCCGCCGTTTCCACCTGCTCGCCGCCCTGACTCTACTGACATTCACACCGGGGGTATGGGCCGCTTCTGAGACGCCCCAGTGCGAGATACAGAGTTCGGCGCGGCTGGACGATTACCGCGTCAGCAGCGGAGCCCGCGGGTCGATCAGCGTGCAGGTACGCTGTCCGGACACCGGGCGGTACGTGCTGCGCATCGAGGGCGGCGGCGAGATGCTGCGTGGCCCCGTCGCCTCGCTGAATCTCGCGCCTCTCTTCGGTACGGCGGCTGGGGCCCCCGTGCGGGTGGAAGTTCAGAACCTGCCGCCCGACGCGTCCTTCAGCGGCAGTCGGCACTTCGACCTCGACCTATGGGTGGCCCCGGGGCAGATGGGGTTGGCCGGCGGTCAGTATCAGGTGCAGCTCGCAGTGCGTGCCGTGCCTTTAACCTCAGGAGTCCTCCCATGAAACGCTCTGTTCTGGCCGTCCTGGCCTTGTGTCTGCTGCCGATGGCCGCGGCGCAGGCGATGCTGGTGACGCCCACCGCCTACAACATCAATCCGCTGAGCAGCAACACCTCGCAGGTCCGGTTCGAGAACCAGAGCGCCGTTCCGATGAAGTTCCGGGTCGAGGTGATGCGCTGGAGTACCGAGAACGGTGAGTACGTCTACACGCCGACGCGTGACGTGGTCGCCAACCCGCCCGAGTTCACGGTGCAGCCCGGCTCGGCGCAGGTCATCCGGGTGGGGGTGCTGAAGAAGGTCGGGGACGACGAGCTGACCTACCGGGTGTTCATTCGCCAGGTGGCGCTCGCCGACGCCGCGCCCACCGCCGTGAACAACACCGACGCGCAGCTGAGCGTGAACAACCTCAGCACGATCACGCTGCCGGTGTATATCGCGCCGCCCAGCAGCGCGCCCAAGCTGAGTGCCAAGGTGGCTCCCGCCGCTTCGGGCGGGCTGGAGCTGCTGCTGACCAACAGCGGTAACCGTCACCTGACCCTGCGGCAGGTGCAGGTGGTCGGTGCGCAGACAGTGGACATCGGCAGCACGGCCGTGCTCGGCAACTCGGTGCTGAGGCTTCCACTGGCGGGTCTGGACGCCGCGACCGGCACGGTGCAACTGGTCTACCGCGACGCTCAGGGTGAGGAGAAGCGTGAGTCTCTCACGGTCTCACGTTGAACGCCGGTATCTGACCTGGTTCCAGGGCCCTGTCCTGGGGCTGAGTGTGCTGCTGGCCCTCGGCGCCGCCCAGGCCCAGTTGGTGACGGACGGGCCTAGTCCCGTACCGTTGCCTCAAACGTCGAAGCAGGCCACGGCAGTCCAGAGCACTACTTCTGCGCCTGACACCCAGAATCCATCCCTGGCCCAGGGGCCGGTGACAGCGCAGGGTGCGTCCGCTTCCCAGGCCACCAGCGCCCGAATTCAGGACGTGTGCGCGATCCCCCGCACCTTTGTGGACACCAGCATCAACGGCTCTGGGCGGGGCGGAAGCCTGCTGCTCACCCGCGAGGGCGAGAACTGGGTAAACGCCGACCTGCTGAAACCCTCCGAGGCCGCCTATGCCGCCGAGACGGTCACCTGCCCCGATGCCACCTTCGTGCGGCTCAGTCCGCTGCTCGACGTGATCTACGATCCGGGCGAACTCACGCTGGAGGTCCGCACACGGCTCGATCTGCTGCCGGGGAACATCCTCGACCTGACTCCATCCGAGCGGTCGGCTGCGCCGTCCGGTGCGGTGCTGCCGGTTACCACCTTCGGAGCGCACGTCTACGCCGAGCGCCAGCCGGGGGTTGGCGACGGGGCGTCCAGCTCGCTCGCGCAGTCGCTCACCCTGAGCGCCGGGTACCAGGTGGCGCGGGCGGCCCTCTCGGTCGTCGCTGGCGAGAGCGGCCTGATCGCCGACCCCCGGCTGGGCGTCTCGGCGCGCGGTCTGTACGACCTCAGCGACGACCTCGCCGTGGGGGCGAGCGTCTACGGCGTCTCCGAGTCGGGCAGCGGCCGCCGGTTCGGCTTCAGCGACGCACAGATCAGCGGGCTGGAGGCGCGCCTGGGAAGTGCCCGCGCCTACCGCATCCCCTCGCTCACCTTCGAGTTGCCGCTGGACGGCGACATTCTGGTGTCGGTCAACGGCGAGGTGGGGCAGCGCTTCCGGGCGCGGGCCGGGCTGCTGACCCTGAAGAACATCCCGGTTGCCTCGCCGTCCGGGTCGGTGATCGTCGAAGTGCGCGACGCCAGCGGGACGCGGCGCTTGGAGCGGCTTTATCAGGTCTCCGACGTGACCGTCAGTGCCCGCAGCGCGGCGGCGCTCGCACACGTCGGGGTGATCGGCCAGACGGTTCTCGACCCGGCGGGAAACGGCGCGACGATGTCCACCTTCTCGACTGCCGCCGACCTGACCGGGGTGTACGGCCTGAGCGAGAACTGGAGTGTGGCCGGACAGTTCCTGCTTTCGCGGCCTGCCACGCGCGGGCAGTTCTCGGTACGCTACGCCGATGCGTTTCTCAGCGCCGGGGTGGCGGCCGACTACGATTCGACCCGGCTTAACCGCTTTCTGCTCGTCACCGACGCGGCGTACACTGTGCAGACCTGGCGGGTGGGGGCGGCCCTCAGCCTGCCCGTGAGCGACCTGTCGCAGACCCAGTTGGCCCTGCAGGCGGGGTACAGTGCCGGACGCTCCACCTTCACCCTGCGGGCCCAGGCGGTGCCGGGGCTTTCGAGCTTTGACCTGAGTGGTGGCCTGACCCGGCAGGTAAACGACGCCTTTACGGTCAGCGGTGACGTTGGCTACAGCGTCTCGGCCGCTTCCGGCTCCGTGTGGCGGGCCGGCGTGAGGCTGGTCTGGACGCCCACCCCGCTGCTCTCGGTGCAGGCCCAGGCGGGCGTGGTGGGGGGAACTGCCAACAGTGACACTGCATCAGACTCAGCTGTCACCTCGTCTCCGGCCCTGAGTGCCGCGACCCAGGTGGCTTACCAGTTCGCTCCCGGTCAAATCATCTCCAGCAGTCTCGGGTACAGCGCCGGGCAGGCCGTGGGTGCCGCCCAGTACAGCGTGAACCGCGACTATGCCGCGACACTGGGCGCGTCCACCCTGGGCGACCTGTACCTCGACGCTGATGTCGGCGTCTCGCTGGTCGGCGGCCGGGCCTACCTGAACCGCAGCGAGCCGGGCCCGGGCGTGCTGATCCGGACCGGCGTGCCGAACCTGGCGTTGCTGGTGGGCACGCAGTCGGTGACCACAGATGCCAGTGGCAACGCCTTGGTGCTGCTGGGCGAGGGTGTGCGCGTGGTCAGCGTGCTGCCGGACTTCGACCATATTCCCCTGACCGTCACGGTGCAGGAGGACCAGCATGACCTGACGCTGGCCCCGCACGGCGTCGTGACGCTCGACTGGAAGGACAACTTCATGCAGAGCCAGTGGCTGCACCTGTTCTGGCCCGACGGCAAGCCGGTCGCCTACGGTTCAGTGTCGCTGCGGGCCACAGGCCAGTCCAGCCAGACCTACACCAGTGACGACCAGGGTTGGGTCCTGCTACCCAAGCTGACAGTAATGACGCAACTCGACATCACCGAGGATGCGGATGCCGGGACACGCCGCTGCACGGCGTCCGCAACGCCAGAGAGCGACACGGTCACGTGTAGCCTGTCGCCCTGATGGCGATGGAACATCTGGTTCAGTAAAAGTCGACAGAAGCGGCCACGCCTGCCGAGGTGTTCCGCTGCGTGTAGGTGAAGAGTTCGCCACCGTCGGGGCTGCGCTCGTGTCCGGTGAGCTGCCAGTCGGCGATCGGCGCGGCCACCACTTCCAGCGGGCTCTGCGGCGCCGCGCTGCCGCTGTTGCATTTCAGGACGAGCGGGGCCGAGGTCTGGAAGGCCGAGCCGCTCACGAGCAGGCAGCTGCGACCCACGCTCAGGCTGAGCGTCACCGTGCTGCTCGCAGTTTGGGCGAGGCTCGGCGTGGTTAAGGCCAGAACAGACGCGGTCAGCAGGAAGCGCGATTTCATGGTCTCAGTGTACGAATGACCTATAACACTGTCCTGACAGGAATAGCGGCATGAAAAAAACCTCGTAACATCTAATAGAAAGTGAGAGACCGACTCACTCAGGAAGTTTCTGCGATGAAGTCAATTAAGGTCAACCATCTCAGGACATCTTGTGTCTAATTACCTTTTAAAGCGATTCTAGCAAGTTCGTGTGTTGAGCTAAGCCGGAAGAAGCTCAGCTTTCCCCGCTCACTCGAGCCGATGAGCCTATCAGCAAATTCGATCTGAGAAGATCGCATGACAAATTCTGGCCGGCTCGAGACTCTCTCGAAGAGTGCAGAACAGTATTCAAGGCACACAGACTGTAGACAAGCCTGCCAGAACCGTGGCGACCTATTTTTGACCAGCGGATCAGACGGCGCTGAACATCCAGGTGGTTCAGGGCTTCTCCGTTCCCGATTCGTAGGCCAGCACAGGCACACCTGCGGCGTCCACCGTGAACACACGCAGGGTCAGACGGTTGCGGGTGAAGTGCAGCCAGAAGAATCCAGGGCTGTTCATGGCCTGGAACTCGCTCGGAGCCCCGACCGACCCTGGCCCGCTGGTCTCCCCTGCTGCACCCGACACCAGCAGGCGCGTTCCGGGGCAGACAGCGTTGTCGGCAGCGAACAGCTGCAGGGTGTGGTCGTGTCCGGAAGCGATCAGGTCGGCCTTGCCGCAGGCCGCCTCCTGATACAGCGACTTGACCGGCGCGCCTGCGCCCCAGGGCAGCAGTCCGGAGTCGTAGTTGCCCGCGCTGCCGTGCTTGCCATTGTTGAGCAGCGCGTGATGGCCGATCACGATGTTCCAGCGCGCGGAACTGGTGGAGAGAGACGCGCTCAGCCAGCGCCGCTGGGCCGAGTCAAACGGGCCACCGGCCCGGTACACCGGGGCGCGGTTCGGCAGGTACGGTGCCAGCGGCGCAGTGTCGACCACGAAAAACTGGGCGAGGTCGCTCCAGGAGGCACGGTAGAAATGCGCGGGCATCACCCACTGCGGGTTGAGTCTCGCGTAGGCCAGTTCGCTGTTCAGGCCCGACGGGTCAGCTCCGTCGCCGCCAAAGGCCCACGACTCGTCGTGGTTGCCGGCGGCCATCAGAAAGGGAACACGCAGTTGGCCGTAGAGCGCCGAGAAACGCTCCTCGAAGACCGGCGAGTCGGCGCTCTGCGGGGCCTGCGGATAGAAGTTGTCTCCCATGCCGAGCCCCAGATCGCAGCCGTCCCGGGCGCAGACGGCGAGCATCGCCCGGGCGACCATCGCCTGCACCTCTCCACCCTTGCCCTGATCCCGCATCACCAGCACCCGCAGATCGTTCTCCCGGGCCGGTGCCGGGAGGGACACCTGGGTGTCAGGGAACACCAGGTCAGTGTCGGTGGCCGGCGCGCAGGCGGCAAGCAGGGGCAGCGCGAGCAGCAGGGCGACGGGGCGACACATGGCCTCATGATACGGGCGCGGGTCAGGTGCCGTACAAAGCGAGGGCACAGCGAACGGAAATCAGATTTCCGTTCGCCGTGCCCTCGCCTGACCTCAGCTTAGTGCTTCAGAGTCTGAATCAGGATGCTGCGGTAATTGGTCGCGTCGGTGGCCTGGAAGGTGGTGGCCGGATTGCAAATGGCGTTGGCCGAGCCGGTCTTGGGCAGCGGCGCGCCAGTGCGGTAGCCGGAGAAGATCATCCGCAGCGTGCCGTCGGTGTTCACCGTCACAGTCGGCGAGTATACCCGGCCCGAGGAGTAGGCGGCTGGCAGCGTCGCCGAATAGCTGTAGTCCACCTGCACCAACGGATTGGCCGCGCCGTTGTCGACCGTCCAGTTCACGGCGTCCGCCGAATGGGCGTAGCCGATGAAATGGTAGGCGTCGCTGTCGCCGTCCTGGCAGTTGCCGCCGGAGAAGAACAGGCCGTAGCTGCCGTCGGTGTAGCGCAGCAGGGTTCCGCGTGGTCCCACGTAGCGGAAACCGCCGGTGGAGCTGTTGTCGTTGGGGTTGTTCAGGCCGCTCACCGCGCCGAGGTCGGTGAAGGTGACGCCGTCGGCGGTGCTGGCCAGTCGCAGCTCAGTGCGGTCATAGTTGGCCTTCTTACCGGTGAAGGGCTGCGACTGGCTGTCAGTGCAGAGCTTGCCCGTATCCAGGCCCGCCGCGGGGGCGGTCGCCGTGCCCTTGGGTTTGTCGAGGTAGAGCACCTTCAGCGGGTTGCTGGCGTCGGTGCCGGTCCCGGGAACAGCGCCGAGGATGCCGTCGGGATTCATCAGACCGCTCGTCTGCTTCACTTCGGCCGGCACCGGGATCGCCACACTCACCGGCTCGCTGTCGGGCAGAGCAGACAAGCCGCCGCTCAAGTCGTGGATCAGAAGACCACCGCTGTCAACCACTCCGGCCACCCGGTCGAGCGTGTAGAGCAGACGCTTTCCGGCCACGGTCAGGATCATGGCGTGGCCCTGGCCGCTGTCGTTGCCCACAGGCGTCGCGTCGTTCGCCGGACAGACGCCGGCATTCAGCCGTAGCTTGGTGGCGTCTGCACTCCAGGTCAGTCCGCCGTCGGTAGAGGTGCCGTGTACCAGCGCCTCGTCTTGATCCTTGACGCGGTAGTCGAAGTAGCCCTCCAGGTTCAGGCCGCTGCCGGTGATGAAGGGGAAGTAGTACGGCTGCATCAAGGTCTTGCCAGGGTTGCTCTGGAGCTTACCGCCTGCCGCGAAGGTGTCGCAGTACCCGGACAGCGGGTGTGCCAGGGTGGCCCCGCTCTAGGCCAGCGTCCAGTGCCCACCAGTGACGGACGCGACCTGAATGCTGCTGGCCGGACCGGGGGTCCAGGTTCCGCTGGTCAGCCCGGAACTTCCGGGTACGGCAGGGGTGCTGCTACAGGCGCACAAGGCGAGGGTCAGGCCGGCGAGGATGGACAGGTGAGCTTTCAACATCTGAATTCCTTTTGGAAAGGCGGGGAAGGGGCCTGGCAGCGTATTTATTTCAGGGGCAGGACGGTGGTGCCTTCCTGCTCCACGGCCTGCAGCGCCCTGGGATCGAGTCCCAGCGCCGAGAGCAGCGTGGGGGCCACCTGGGTGGTCGAGACCGGGGTGGTGACGGTGCCCGCCTGGAGACCAGGCGCACTCACCAGCAGCGCCACATGGGTGTCGTCCTCGCTGAAGCCGCCGTGTTCGGCGATCTTGGTGGCCGTCGGCTTGGTGTAGATCACGCCCTGGGTGGGGATGACCACCAGATCGGGAACGCGGCTGTCACTGGCCGGGTCGCCGTACTGCGCTTTCAGGGCCGCGCCGCTCAGCACGCGGTCGATGCTCAGGGCCGCCTTGCCGGCGGTCAGGGCGGCGGCCACCGCGTCCGCCTGCGTGCCGTCCTTCAGCCAGACCAGGCCCACCGAGTCGGTGGTGAGCTGCGCAATACCCGCCGGGGCCGCCACCGTGATGGCCGCTCTCAGCGCCTTGCTGTCGACGATCTTCAGGGCCGAGCGGTCGATCGGCGACTGGCCGTGCTTGGCGCTGATGACCACGAGGGTACTGGCCGTCAGTCCGCCCGCCTTCAGCCCCGAGACCATCTGCCCGAGCGACGCGTCCACGAAGTCGAGCGCCGCCGCCACGTCCGGCCCGGGCGCGCCCTGGGCAGCGTATCCGGTGGTCTTCTGCGCCACGCTGAGCGCCTGGAAGTTCATGCCGAAGATCGCCGGAACCTGGCCTGCCGCCCCGGCGCTCGTCTGGCCGCCGATCTGGTTCAGGACCGCTTTCACTTTCAGGGCGTCGTAGGCGGCCGTCTTCGCTTCCGAGTCCGCGGGTGAGGTGGCATTGTTGATCTCCGGGGTGTAGAGGTCGTCCACGCCTTTGCCGGACGGCCCCTGGATCAGGTCGTAGGCCGGGTGCTTGTCGGCCCAGGCGGTGGTCAGGCCAGCGGCCTTGGCGACCTCGAAGACCGTGTTGACGCGCAGGAAGCTGTGCGGATAGACAGGCTGGCAACCGTTCGCCGGGTCACGGGGCAGTTTCGCCGGGTCGATGCCGCCCGAGTCGAGCAGGTCGGGATGCTTGTCGATGCTCTCGTCGTAGACCACCTCGGTTCCGGCCACCTTGCAGTCGCTTCCGGCTGCCGACAGCTTGCGATCATAGCTGTCGTCGTAATAAACACCCGTCGACTTAGGCGTGCCGCCCGTCACCAGGGCCAGCAGCCCGGGAAACGAATCCGAGGGCATGGCCGAGTGAGCCTGCGAGAAGGTCACGCCGCTGCCGCTCAGGGCCGCCAGCGCCGAGGTCGGGTGGCCGGCGACGTACTGGCGCAGATCGGATTCGTGCATGCCGTCCACGCTGATCAGCAGCACGTGCTGAACTTTCGGCAGGGTGGTGGTCCCCTGCGCCAGCGCCGCACCGAGGCTCAGAACCACTCCGACCACTAGCGCACTGCCCATCGCCAGTCTGCGCCGCGCCTTCAATGTAAGGTTGTTCACAGATCAACGGTAGGCCCGGCGGGTCAATCGGCAGTCAGCGTCTGGCATAACGAACGTGAGAAATATAAAGAAATATCAATGGAAGATTCAGGCACGTGGATCGCCGAAGAGCCGAGTAAGCTGGGCGGCCGTCTGCTCAGTGCCCAGCAGGTTCTCCTCAAGCTGAGCGTTCCGAACGACGTCATGGGCACCGAGACTGACCGCGATCTCATGCCACTCGGTTACCGGGCACTCGAAGGAGACCGGGTGGCGTTGCGCAGGATCGTCGAGTGTAGCCACGAGGACTTCCACAGCGAGATTCACCCGCCGCTGTTCTTTGTGCGGGCGCAGGCCATTGCGGCCAACTCGAATCCCGACATCCCTGTAGGCGGGCTCGTAGCCCAAACATATTCCAGGGTAAACGGACGGTCTTATCTGGTCGGCCAGGAATTTGGAGGCGGTGCCCTGCGCTCGCATTTGACAACCGAGGCACTCAAGGTCGTCACGCTCCGCTCCAACCGAATCGAAGCTCACCCGCTGATGTCCGCCAAGCCGTTCTCGTTCTCAGGGGTGCACGTGTTCGGCTGCGTGGTACGGGCGCCTGTGAAGCCGCCGCAGGTCACGGCGCTCCAGATTCCGGTGCTGATGTGTACGTTTCACTTCACCGTGCAAACGGGCGTAGCAGTGCAGGTAGCACGCGAAAGCAGCGACAGCGTGCGGGTGTACGTGTCGATGAACGTTGTAACCTACAAACCCGCGCCGCTTCCGGTTCGCCGTGACCTGAATATCTCGTTCGACTCCCTGAAGCGCGATGCGCCGGACGTCGCTACCGACATCAACCTCTTTCTGGCAGCGGCCTACGCGGCGCAGGGGCCATTCGCAATGAAACGGCTAGGTTCAACCACATTCGCTTTACTCAACCTGCCCTCCCAGCTCATTGAAATGTCATCTTCTGAGATATGCCTCTCCGATCCTGGTCCCGTTCCATTGCCGTGGTCCTGCCGCTCAGCACGGCGCTGATGTCTTGTGCATTGGTCCGTGGTCCGAACACCCAGGCACCCGACCTGGGCCTCACCCTCCTTCATGGATTTCACGCCTCCATCTATGCCAGCAACTTCAAAAAACCTCGCCTGATGGCGCTCTCCCCGAACGGGGACGTCTTCGTCAGTGATGAGAGCACCGGTCAGGTGTCAGTGCTGCTGGACCGCAACGGCGATGGTGTGCTGGACCGCCAGGCGGTGTACGCGGACGGGCTCAATGTCCCGCACGGGTTGGCTTTCCACGGCGGATTCCTCTACGTTGCCACGACCGACGCAGTAGTGCGCTTCGCCTACACCGCTGGTGACCTCAAGGCTATCGCCCCACCAGAAAAGGTGGTTGATTTACCCGGCGGTGGCAAACATTACTCTCGCACAGTGGTTTTCGGTCCTGACGGCCGAATGTACGTCGCAGCTGGCAGTTCCTGTAACGCCTGCGAGGAGATCGACCCCAAACGTGCGTCGGTCTGGGTCTATGACCAGGATGGCAAGAATGGCCGGCCTTTCGCCACTGGGCTGCGCAATGCGGTCGGACTGGCATGGTCCGGCGGTAGTCTCTACGCCACAGCCAATGGGCGTGACCTGGCGGGAAATGACGTCCCACCCGAGTCGTTCTACGTCTTGAAAGATGGGCAGCAGTACGGCTGGCCGTACTGCTACCCTGTCAAGGCCGGAGAAAAACAGGTCTGGGACAAAGACTTTGGCAAAAAGGATCAGACCTACTGTGACGCGGCCCAGCCGGCATTCGCTACCACCACTGCCCACTCAACGCCGCTGGGACTGGCCGTTTACACCGGTGCCACTTTCCCCAACGAGTACCGCGACCTGATCTTCGTCGCGCTTCACGGCTCGTGGAACCGTGAGCCGAAATCCGGTTACAAGGTGATCGCGGTCAATCCGAAGACGGGTGAAGTCAGAGACTTTCTCACCGGCTTTCTGAGTGGCGTGACAACCACTGCCCGGCCGGTCGATCTTCAGGTGACACCGGATGGAGCGCTGCTCCTCACGGATGACGGCAATGGTCTGATTTACCGTATTGCCTACACCGGACGTTAGCGCTTGGCTGAATTTCGGCTCAGCAGCTTACACTTCATGCTGTTCCTGTACCTAGGTACAGGAACAAAAGTTTGTAGCAACTCTATGTCCAGGCAGCCTTCAATGCCCACCGCATGGCCTGACTGCGCAGCGTCAATCCCATTCTTGCCGTGCTTCTGGCGACCCGTTTCCGGGTGTCAGGTCAGCCACCAAGCCCTTTTGGAACATCGCTGCAAGAATCTGCAGGTCTGCAGGCAGAGGGGATTCACTGCTGTCCGGCTGTCGGCCGTGACTTGAGGAGGGCGGCCTGTCCTGACGCACACTTCTCTGTCTCTCACGGTAACCTCCTGTCATGAACTTCACGGACCGGATTCGACTTGCCTGGCTCGGCCTGAGCCGCAGGCCGGTCCGAACCGGCCTCACCAGTCTGGGCATTGCGGTCGCGGTGTCGAGCATGGTGATCTTTCTGTCTCTTGGGGAGGGGTTGAGGCAGACATTCGTCAATGAGCTGAAGAGTGTCGGTCCAGACATTCAGGTCAGCCGCGCTGAATCGACTCAGGGTCTGTTGCTTCTCCCGCCGCCAGACCTGAGTCCTGAGACGACCGGAGCCATCGAGAAACTGGCTTCCGCGCTGGGTATCGTGCAGGTCACGCCGGTCGCCGTCAGTCTCAAGCAGGCACTAGACCCCGTGGACAGCGCCGTGTATTACGGGCTGCCGGCGGATCAGGGGATCCATGCCCTGTTCCCTGGGGTCCGGGTCGCGCAGGGCAGACTGTTACAGGTGGGAGACGCGAACTCGGAGGTCGCGGTGCTGGGAGCCAAGGCCGCTCGAAACCTGAAAGTGCAGGTGGGAGACACCGTCGTGCTGAACCGCCGGGCGAGCGTCCGCGTGATCGGGATTCTTGCTCCGGAAAGCAGCCTGACCGACACCTTCACCTTCCTTCCGCTGCCTGCAGTCCAGGCGGCCTTCAACCTCGGGGACCGGATTTCGATGGTCGCCCTCCGGCTGGACCGTCCGGAGCGGGCCCATCAGGTGGCGGCC
>Ga0160427_10000691_pt1 | contig 20385 bp, 28 predicted proteins | sample SolpanmetagenomL_FD_108194 | JGI IMG/M metagenome (GOLD analysis project Ga0160427, IMG submission 108194) | Solar panel surface microbial communities from Lawrence Berkeley National Laboratory, California, USA - L | ecosystem: Engineered > Built environment > Solar panel > Unclassified ...
GCGGTTGTTTGGGCCTGGCTTTCTCGTAGAGGGCGGCCTGCAGGCCGCCCTCTACATATTTGCGTCGGATGGAGGCGACCGTTGCAGGATTGACGCCGTGCCGCTCCGCTACATCGCGATCCAGCAGTCCTCGATCGCTCAGTAAGAGCAGACGTGCTCGGGTCATGATCCGAGCACTCAGCACCCCTTTGCGCGTCATGTCCGTCAGCTGCTGCCGCTCTTCGTCACTCAGCTTCACGACCCACTGCTTCTGTCGTCCCATTCCTCAGCTTAACCGACTCCATGCCTGTGGTCATCCACTAGACGACGACTTATTTCAGACCTTGCTTTCAGCCTTTGGAACAGGGGGCAGCTTGCCGACCCTGAAGAGAGAGTCTGAACCGGCCGGTATTGCAGCTCCAGTGGCTACGCCGAGCGCAACTCCAGCACTCCGCAAGATTGATCTGCTGACCCGTGCGGCGGAGCAGCGCCGAAGCTTTGATCTCCAGCAAGAACAGATTGCCAAGACCATCCCACCTGGGGCTCAGCGTATCCGGGGGATTGCCGGTAGCGGAAAGACGGTCCTCCTGGCACAGAAAGCGGCCAACATGCACCTGCGGCATCCGGACTGGGATATCGCCCTGGTGTTCTTCTGTCGCTCACTCTATGCCCAGATGCAGGCCCAACTCGACCACTGGCTGAAAGTAGCCAGCAACGGCGAGACCGGCTACCTGGACGCCCGCCACAAGATCCGGGTATTGCACGCCTGGGGCAGCAAGGAACAGGCTGGGTTCTATCGCACCCTGGCTGAGCACTGCGGCCTTTCAGCGCTGACTCCAAGTGACGTGAAAGAGGCGCATGGGGGCCGCACTCAGTCGCCCAGCGTTGGGGTGATCTACGGTGCCCGGGAACTGCTGCAAGCCGCTAAAGCTGGTGGTCATGATCTGCAGATCTTCGACGCAGTTTTGATCGATGAAGGTCAGGACCTGGTGGACGAACGAGAGGACCTGAAGCTAGACGACCGTCAGGCTTTCTACTGGCTGGCCTACCAGAGCCTGAGGCCCGTCCAGGGAGAAGTTCCGCTGCTTGGAGAAGACACCGCTGCTCAGAGTCAGGCCCGGCGGATTATCTGGGCCTATGACGAGGCGCAAAGCTTGGACAGTCTGGTGGTCCCCAAGGCCAGGGAACTCTTCGGGGAAGAGCTCGGCCAGATCCTGACCGGCGGGACCCAGTACCGGGGCGGCATTCAGAAGAACGAGGTGATGAAGCGCTGCTACCGCACGCCAGGGCCGATCCTGGTGGCAGCTCACGCCCTGGGGATGGGTCTCCTGCGTCCTGCCGGGATGGTGGCCGGCCTGACCACCAAGAAGGGCTGGGAAGACATCGGCTACGACGTCGAGGGGGAACTCCGCAGTGGCCGCACGGTGGTCCTGACCCGGCCTCTTCACAACTCGCCCAACCTGATCTCCCAGCTGTCCAGAGAGCCCCTGATCGAGTTTCATGATTACGGCACCCGGACAGAGGAGCTGGCCGGCCTGGCTGCCCGGATCAAGCGTGCGGTGGACGAGGACGGCCTGAGCGTGGATCGCCAGCTGGTGATCTGCCTGGGCCGGTACGCCGACAAGGCGGTGGAAGTGACGTACGGGGCACTGCGCCAAGCGGGGATCGATGTCTATGTGGCGGCGAATCTCAAGGGCAATGTTCCACCGGCCAAGTACTGGAAGGATCAGAACCGCAACGGCTTCCGGCTGCCTGGCTTCGTGACGGTGACCGGTGTGGCGCGCGCCAAGGGCAACGAGGCGGATCTGGTGCACATCGTGGGCTTGGATGAAGTGGGACATGCCGAGGACTCGATCACGCTGCGCAATCAGCTGTTTGTGGCGCTGAGCCGGAGTCGGGGCTGGGTCTCCCTGACCGGCACCAACATCCCGCCGAGCTTCCGGGACGAGGTGATGGCCGTCCTGGGTTCTGGAGAGCGCTTGACCTTCACCATGCAGCAGCCCAAGCGCAATTTGAACGACGACAACGAGAGGGAGGGGGACGCTGCCGACTAAAGCGCGTTTGTTAACACGATTTCACCTTATTTCGCTCAAGATTCGGTGATAGGAAGAGCGGTGGTAAGGTGCTGAAATGGAGTCTTCACTCACCTTAAACCAGGCGACCAAAGACCTTGGCTTGTCCGTTGATGACATGACCGGGGATTGGGGCATCGTCAATTCAGACAATACCCGGCTTTCCACCTTTGTCTCGTATTACGTTCTGCATGCACCCATCTTCATTGACGAGCGTGTCGAGTTCGAACTCGGGGAATTGCTGTTGAACTCCGCGAATGATGCACTGTTCAACGGCGCAGCTGAATACCACGATGTCGAGACTGCCCTTCGCGCTGTCCTTTCTCGCCAGAGCACCGAACCAACTCAGCGGCTGTTGAACTTTTGGCTCCATGTCGACCAAATGAACGAAGAAAATGAAGACGAGGAAGAGAGAAGTGAAAGAAAAGCGTGCTGGCCACTCTCCACGCTGCTTCGTCAAGTGCAGGCCAACATGGCTGAACCAGCGAGCAGCTGATTCAGGCCTCCATGAAGGTCACTGTTGGGGAGACGAACCGGCAGCCATGGAGGGTGGTGCACGAACCAGTCGTTTCAGCATCACGCGGATCATGGCCAACTACACCAGAAGTTCAGTGGTTTTTGGCAACGCTTCGTAGTCCTTCGATAAGCGTCTGTTTTTCCCAAGCTAGGCGAAGGTTCGTTCGACGACCCAGCGTCGAGGAAGCACGTTGAACGTCTTCTGGAGCCCGAGTTGCTCGAGCAACTCGGGTGTGTAGCGTTGTGCTTGCCGCCACCAGGGATACACCACTTCCACCAACAACCCCGGCTGCTCGTGCGCCCATTTGAGGAAGCCGCCTGTGTATCCTTGATCCGCCCACACCTTCTCCAGCTTCGGATATCGCTGTTTGATACCGTCGAGGACGAGCTTGCCGCCTTCTCGATCCTGGATGTTGGCGGGATGTATGACCACGTTCAAGAGCAAGCCCAGGGTATCGACCAGGATATGTCGCTTGCGTCCACTGACCTTTTTGGCACCGTCGAATCCCCGGGGGCCGCCCGCTTCGGTGGTCTTGGCGCTCTGACTGTCAATGATCCCAGCCGTCGGTTGTGCCGCTCGTCCAGCGGCGACACGTACCCGCTCTCGAAGCACGTCATAGACGTGCTTCAGCACGCCCCGGACGCGCCAGCGGCGATATTGCGCGTACACAGTCGTCCAACGCGGGAAATTCAAGAGGAGAAGACGCCAGGCGCACCTTCAGGACGTACAGCATCGCGTCGATCAGCACGCGTTGGGAATGAACCCGCTTCCGTCCGGTAGCACTCGGGCCGGGGAGCAACGGTGCAAGCAGCACCCATTCCTGATCTGTCAGACTCGACGCATACGCGGTGCTCGTCATGACCCAGGGTAAGATGAAAACCGCGTTTCAGAGCACTTTAAACCGTTAACATACGCACTTTAGCTGACCTGAATCAGGATGGCCGCGTCCTGCAGGGTGGCGTTGTCGGGCCGCTCGGACTTTCTCATCAGACCGCGCAGGAGCGCCCTGCCCTCAGCGACGTTCTCCGCCCCACCTGGGCGTTGATCTTCCAGATACGAACGTTGGTCCCCACCGTGGGGAGTTCTACGTCAGTGAAGCAGCCGCTGGCCTTGTCATGTTCGGTCATGCAGTCAGGATGGGCGGGTGAGTGACACCAGCGGTAGGACTGCTCAGGGGAACTGGCAACGGGCATCACCTACTGCATTGTTGAAGGCCTGCAAGCGAGCAGCCGAGAGGTCGACTGCAGCCCGGGCGGCCAGCACTTGGGGCATACTCCGCGATACCGCAGCCTTGGCCCTGGTGATGAGCTGAGCGTTGTCAGCCGTCGCTTTCTTGGCGGCGGCGGGAGCCACTTGCTGCAAAGATTTGACGCTCATATCGAAGAAATCAAGGTTGTCGTTTACCGCATCGTAGGCTGTTCCAACTGAGCCCAGGCTATCGCTTGACCTACCGACTGCAATTTGAATCTGCGTGGATTGGGTCACTCCAAGTTCTTCGAGCGCTTTGAGGTCGGCGCATCTGTCGGCGGCATCGAGGACTGGAATCTGCCGGGTCTGCGCGTCCAGACCAGCAGACAATGCCGCGAGATTGATGGTATCCAGTGCAATGTTGGGAGCACTCTCGAGCACCTTTGTGTATTGCAACAACTGGCTCACGCTCGCAACAATCTGCCCGTTTAGTTTGTTAGTGATAGCACTGTTCTGCTGCTTTTGCTGGCTGGCCTGGGCGTCCGTCTTCAGCTTGACTACGGCCGCGTTGAATTTGGGCAGCGTGCTGGGCTTCAAGGTGATGTCAGTTAGACCACCAGCCTCGCTGGGAATGCTGACCAGCAGGTTACCCTGGTTCAGCCGAGCGGGGGCGGACGAGATGCCCGCCCCGAGGATCGGCTTGTCGAAGGTCAGAGCGTAGTCGCTTCCAGCCCGTGTTCCAGTGATACCCGAGTTGGTCACAAGCAGGTTGATCCCGCTGGTTGTAGGAGCCACGCTCACGACCTGCGCGGTCCCCTTGAGCTGGCCGCCCGCAACGGTCCACTGAAACAGGATGATCGACGTGGAACTGGCCGCGCTGAACACCTGGGCACCGGATTGAGCAGCCGCAGTACCCATCAGGAGGGCGAATGTCGCAGCGCAGGTCAGTCGTCTCATGCGGATCAGCGTAAAGCAAAACCCCAGCCTCGGCGGGGGCATATGCAAGATGACATTTGAGACAACATGAGAAATTTCCACAGCTACACTCAGACGGTGAAGTGAAGAACTTCACGCCGGAGGAAGGTTATGAAGAAGCTGCTCTTACTGTGTATTCCCATCATCTTGAGCGCCTGCGGGGGCGGCAGCTCTACTCCTGCTCCTGGTACTGCCACGACCGGCGGAAGCAACGGCGGTTCTACTGGCGGCGGGACCACAGTGAATTACCCGTACAATCCGAGCGTCAACGGGAACGAGGTCCCAGACGCCCGCGTGCCCTATTACGGCGAATGGGTCTGGGCAGTGAGCTTCAGCTCAGGGACGAATTACGTCGGCAAGATGAGCATCTCCAAGCGCGTCAGTCCACTCAACATCTTCACGAACACTGGTGGCGGCGCCGCCGTGTGGTGCACGAATGGGGACGACTGCGCTTACGGTGGCGATCTTGGACTGATCGGCTCAGCCAAGTCTGGTGGCAACACCTACTTGTTTGGCGGCCTGTACGACAATTCTTCGTACCAACAGACCAAGTTTGTCGGGATCGATTCCGACGGGGTCGTGGGAACCGAAGTGAATGGCAAGCCAACCATCTCGGGTGTCGGCCAGTGGTATTTCTACTCCGGCTCAACGTCGAGCATTGGCTTTGCCATGGTCCAGTCCAGCACCAACCCGCCGATCAAGTCCGCGAACGTCCCAATTTCGTCGAACTTGACAAGCAAGCTGAGCAGTCCCGCCGCACTTTCCGCGCTGAACACTGCCGATCTCCAGAAGAGGGCTCTGGAAGTGTTGAAAAACTCGTTTTAAGCGGCAAACAAGGAGCGATGCCCTGGTAGATTCCAGGGCATCGCTCCTTGTTTCCGGTTCAGGCTGGAATTTTTGCAGTAACGAGGCGGTGTCGTTGGCCGAGATGGCCGTGGTGTCATATGGGGTTGTGTGGCCTGAGCTGGAGTCACGAAAGTGAGTTGTGGCAAATTAATCGGGCAAGGGCGTGATGAGGTCAGTGGCCGCCTGAAGTTCAGGCGGCCATTTCAATGGCGTTCCGCCATGCCAAGTGGGCATGGTTTCGGTTCGATCTTCGGAGTATGCGGGAACTGTCGTACAAGTCATCAAGTTATCTTCCGTATTCTACAAAGCAATTGGATATTAATTTCACAACAAGAAAAACACATTTAGATCATGTGATCTTCGCCGCGCTTCTGCATCTGCAAGAGCATGGTGAAAACCTTTCACCTTAACTTCCCGCCCAGATCTCACGGTCCCTCTCGTCTCGTTCTGCATGACCGGAGAATGCAAGGAGAAGAAAGAAACAGCGGATCAAAAGTCACTCTCAATCGACGTCCTCATCAAGCTCCTGTTTATTGTATAAAAAACTTGATACAGATTGTTCACTCGCATAGTCAAGCCGAAAGTACGCGATCCGGGCCGGCTCATCCAGTGCCTGCTCGTTCCACCAAGCACCCCAAACCATGACGTGGCTCTCACCACTCCCCGTGCGACCGTACGCACTGCAGGGATGCTCATCCGGTTCAACGGTCAACGGTCCAAGGCGGCGGCACCAGGCCGTACCTGTCGGTCAGGCGCTCAATCTCCGACGTCATCCAGGGCTCTACCCTGCCATGCTCGCACAGCACCCCACAGACGGGCGACCTCTTGGTCGACACGCCCTAGTCCAGGGATTCCAGTGTGGACCGCAGCTGCGACAGGAACCGCTCGCCCTCGATCCGGCCCAGCGCCGCGATGGCTTCAGCCAGCACCGTCTCCGCCTGTAAGGCTCCCTCGACCACGGCCTGGCGTAGGGCGTCCAGCTCCGGCGGACGCAACTTGTTCCGGTACAGCAGGTTGATCTGCTTGATCACGTACTCACCCTGCGCCTCAGCGTCCATCACCTGCAGGAGATCCTGTGAACTGGTGAGCGGAGCGTCCTCCGCAGCGCGGCGCGGCACGGCCCGCACCGGCGCGCCCATCACCTCACGCACGATGTACTGGTCCGGATTCTTGATCAGGTGCACCAGCGCCGCCGCATGGGTCTTCTTGATGTTCATCCCGGCGCTTATCCGGCGCTCGAACTCGTCAATGGCCGCGCCCAACGTGGCGGCAGACCGCTCTTTGGCGAGCGACTGGACCACCCCATCCGTCACGCCGTATTTGCGGAAGCGGGCGAGCAGGCCGGGGGGAAGCGCCACGAACTGCCGGGCAAACGCGTAAACCAGGCGCTGGTCCCGTCCCCGTCCCGTATAGGTGGCGTCCCGCAGATAGCCCTTGCGGATCAGTTCCTCATGCGGCCCGGCGAGGGCCCGCCGCACATCCTGCAGCCGGGTACTCGCCATCTTGCACTGATCGGCCCACTCCACGATGTTGACGTCCAGCACATCGGTGACCTCGTCGGGCCGCTCGGGATTGATCCGCATGGCGTCCAGCACCCGGTAGAGAATTCGGGTCCGGGGCCTGGAAAGGCTGTGCATGAACTCCAGGTCGAGCGGCTTGGTGTACCCGCTGAGAATCGAGTTCACGATCTCCTCGGCGAGGATCAGGGTGATGATGGTGCGGTCGTCGAACTGCCCACCTTGGGCGCTGCTGTACTCGACCTTATTGAGGATGCTGAAACCGACGTTACTCCAGCGCCGCTTAGGATGGTCGCGCCAGCCACCGGAAATCCGGTACGAGGTGGTCCGTAGGCGCTCCAGACTGACCCGCAACATCTCATAGTAGGGCCCAGTGCGTTTGAAGCCAGCCAGCTTCAGCAGCCGGGTCGCACTGGTGGTGAGTTTGCCATCGACCGGCTGGCCCTGCTCGCCGAACAGGGCCAGAATCGCGGTATTCACGTCGTTGTCAATGCCGTGAGGCACGCCGTACTCCGGCAGGGCCTGGCAGCGGACGTTAACCACCCGGTCGCCCTGGGTGGAGGTCACCGACCAGTCGCGCAGCGCATCGACGATGTCCAGTGCACTGATCAGGTTCAACCGCGAGAGGTTGAGTTCGTCGGAGAAATTGTGCGGTTCAGTAGTGGTCATGGAACCTCAGGAGATGCGCCTTGATGTTGACAAGTATGGACCACTGTACAGAAGAAGTACTTGTAACTACTTGATTGAAAAACATCATCAAGGCAGCCCCCCGAAGTTGCGTCTCAGTGCGGCTCGCGAAGGCCAAAGGTGCAACTCTGACGCAGGCAATCACGCAACTCTGACGCGCAGGAGAACACAGAAAAGTGCAACTCTGACGCACCCTCTCTGGGAACCGGTGCAACTCTGACGCAGTAAAAGTGCAACTCTGACGCGAGTCCAGGTGCGTCAGAGTTGCACCGGTTCTCCTCAAAAGTGCAACTCTGACGCTGGAGCGGACAGGGCTCTTCCTGGTCAAAGGTGCAACTCTGACGCACGCTTTTCCATGCAAGAGTGCAACTCTGACGCGCCAAAACCGAAAAAAGGTGCAACTCTGACTCAGGGACGTCGCTGATCTGGCAAGATGTGACGAACGGTTGACGTCAGGCGAGTCGCGCGAAAGTGCAACTCTGACGCCAGGCCCAGCCCGGATCGGTAGAAAGGCTGAACGAAACCGCAGATTGCCAGCATCTCCTGTTGGGCAGCTTGCCTACGTCTCAAGAGGCAAATTTAGAACAGTCACTGTTCTCACTCCGCCGTTTTCTTCTTTCGGAGCATGTTGGTTTGAAGCGGCATGTAGTTGCCTCCGACGGGGAAGCGCCCCAGCTTGGTCACGCTCGCCTGATGTTCTTCAGCCCAGCGCTGCTCGGCCACGGTCAGGCGGTAAGTGCAGCTCAGCAGGTAGGTCGGCTTTTTTTCGCCAGCCGGTAAGAGGGCGTATAGGGTGGTCGCCAGGCGTTCCCCAGAGAAGTCGGCGAGTTTCAGTCCAGCTTTTTTCGCCGCCGCCTCGGTCGGGTAAAGTCGTAGGGGAAGGGGGGAGACGGGCATCCCTTCAGTATGCGTGCTACAGACGGAGGGATGTCTTGCTCGATCAGGCGGCCCGTACTGAAGGAACACGGGGGCCAAGTCGACTGATCGTCGTGACTACGGTGCCGGGTGCCATCCGGGAGGGGCTGAGCTGTGTCCAGCAAACCAGAAATACGTACTTCAACAGACTCAAAGCAGTCAGGGATTCTGCTCAGGTCGTGACGGAGGCGCAGTCTCTCCCTGACGTTCAGGTACTTCCGGTCATTGTCCCTTTTGATCTCGGCGTAGGTTGGCATTGCCCGAAATCCGAATGATGAGAACAGACGCACGTTGCCACCTGCTGAAAATGTGGCAGCGCGTCAGAAGGCGAACTGAAAAAGCAACCCCAAGTCGGGCCGAGATCAATTGACCCTGACTACTCTGCCAAGGCGTTGATTCGCGCTTTCTGTTCGTCCGGCGGATCAGCAGGCTGGTGATGAGCGGCGGCTGCGGATTTAGATTTAGAGGAAGAGCCGGAGAAGAAGCAGTCAGTGCTGCTCTTGGTCACACTAGATGCACAGAGGGCAGCTGTCCACCATTCCCGTTTCTACCTCTATTTCAACCCTCCCTACCCCCCCCAATGTGGACGACAGATTCGATTCTGCTCAGATTTGCTTCATGGTAGCTTCACGATACACATGGCTTATTCATCCTTGAGCACGGTACGACCTCGACCTCAACACCTCCGATCTCTCGTTGCCCCCTTACTGTTGCTGGCCTTACTGGGGTGCGCCCGTAACACTCCTGCGGTGACACCAGGGCCGGTGGCCACATCCCCGGCTGTCAGTCCCCTGCGTCTCGGTCTTCTGGCCAGCGATCTGACGGCCAAGCCAGGCTCATATGTGGTCCTGCCGCTTACTTGGCGAGCCAGCGGTGAGCAGCTCAGCGCTGTAGAGGCCGAAATCAAGATTGACCCGGCTCAGGCTGAGCTGATGGGCATTGAAGATGAGCAAGGAGCCGTAACGCACCTCGAAACAGGAGAAGCGGGCACCGCCTTGATCACTGCCATCAGTGGCGAGAGCACGACCGTCCAGGACATGCGGCTGGTGCTGAGACTGAGCGGTCAGACTCCGGCTCAGGTGTCGGTTCGGTTGACCCAGGCGGTCGATTCGCAGGGGCGGTCCCTCGATCTCGGCGCTGGGGCCGTACAGACCACTGTCACCCTCAAACCAGGGGAGGGTGGAGAAGCCACGCCGCCCGACGGGTCTACTCTGGAGCAGCAGGTGCATGGTCTCCAGGTTCAGCGGGGTCTCCTCGACGCTCAGGCCGTGGCAACTAGGGTCTGTCTGACGAATTAGAGCCAGAGCACGATGCAGGCGATGTGTACGACCGAAAGGAAATGCCAGCCGCGCTTCTCGTACCGCGTGGCAACCGCACGGAAGTCCTTCAGTCGATTGATGCAGCGTTCGACAAGATTGCGCTCCTTATAGGCCTCTGGATCATGGCTGGGTGGACGTCCGCCCTGCTGTCCTCGCTTCAAACGAGCCTTCCGAGCGTCTTCGCGTTCGGGACAGATGCAGCGGATTCCGCGGGCCCGAAGGGCCCGTCGGTACACGCCAGCCCCATACGCCCGGTCCATTCGCAGGCTGGTTGGTCGCTTCCTGGGACGGCCCTTCACCATTCTCGGCACCCGCACCGCGTCCAGGAGCGGCACCAGAAAAGTTGGATCAGAGGCTTGCCCGGCAGACACCAGGACGGCCAAGGGCCGTCCACGACCCTCACTCAGGACATGGATTTTACTGGTGCGTCCACCACGGCTGATCCCGAGCCATTCGTCAGCACAGCTCCCCTTTTTTCTCCTGTAGGCATGGTCTTCCTGGCCCCGCTCGCGCTCCGCTGTGCCCGGATGTGGGTACTGTCCACAGCGGCCCTGTCCCAGTCGATCTCGCCGTGCTGATCCGCCGTCGCCTGAAGCGTCTGGAGCAGCCGCAACCACGTGCCGTCTCTCGACCAACGGACGAACCGGTCGTAACAGGTCTGCCAAGGGCCATACCGACCCGGTACATCCCGCCAGGGAGCGCCCGTCTTGATCCGCCACAGGATGCCGTTCAAGACCTTACGGTGTGGCGTATAGGTTTGGCCGCGCCTCGGGTTCTTCGGCAGCAGGGGTTGCAACGCAACCCACTGCTGCGGTGTTAGATCTGTGCGATACATCCCCCGAATCTACGCATTGCACGTGAGTTCCGTCAGACAGACCCTAGGCGAGACTTCCAAAAGGCTGTAGTCTATAATAGAAATGTTCTACTATAGAAAATAGTGGAAGCGATGTGCTGTTGACCCTCAGTAGCCGACAACTTCACTTCAAGGTCGTTCTGAACGGGGAAAAACGGTGGTTTGTCCCTCGACAAGAATGGAGAAAGGCGGTTTTTTGATGGTGTGACCGCATCAAAACCCGCCTGCCCCCAGCGTACCGAACTCGCCCAGCATTTCAAAGCCTGCGTGCCCTCCCTCCGGATCGACACTCTTCAGCGGGTGGTTGATCTCGTGTTGGCGATGATCACCGTACAGAGCGTCAATCACAGCGATCTCGCACCGGAAATGCCGGGCATCAGCTCTCTTGAAGCCAAGAAGCGGCGCGTGGAACGCGCCGTCCACGATCAGCAGCTCACCCTTCAGGTCTTTCTCGCCCTGCTGCTGGTGCACCTTCCACCCGGGAAGGTGCTGATGAGTTTAGACCGCACCACCTGGGAACATGGCGCGTCACCGTTGAATCTGCTTGTTCTCGGAGCTGTGGTGCATGGCTACACGATTCCACTCGTCTGGATCGCGCTTGACCACACTGGAAACAGCGACACCCAGACTCGCATCCGGCTGGTCCTTCAGCTCCTGCAAGCCCTTCCAGCGTGTCGCTGGAAGGGCTTGGTGGCCGACCGGGAATTCATTGGCGCCGAGTGGTTCCGATTTCTGCGGCGTCATGGGATTCGCAGAGCGATCCGCATCCGCAAGGACACTGTGCTGGAGGATCTTCGTGCGGACGAGTGGTTCGGGGATCTGCAGCCCGGAGGATTCAGGATGATCGCCGATAAGACCCCTGTGTTCGGAGAGCGCATGCGGGTGGTGGCCACGAAATCCCCGCACGGGGATCTCGTGATCATTGCCACGGATTTCGGCATCTGGGAAACCTGGGCGCTGTACAAGCGCCGCTGGTCCGTGGAATGCACGTTTTCCAGCCTCAAGACCAGAGGCTTCGACCTCGAGCGCACCGGGGTTACCCAGCTCAAGCGGCTCGAGCGGCTCTTCGGACTGGCGATCCTGGCCTGGATCAGCGTCCTGAAGGTGGGGGTGTGGCTGCATGCGTTTCACCCCGTCCAGGTACTGGCCCATGGCCGAAAGGCCATGAGCCTGGTGCGGTACGGCTCGGAGCGCCTACGAAACGCGCTCAGGTGGGATCCAGATGACCTCAATCGGCTCCTCACCGTGTTGATCAACCCTTTTTCAGCACCAGGAGCGATTTGAAGTGAAGATGTCGGCTACTGAGCTGTTGACCCACTTGAGAACGCTGGCCGTGTCAAACAGCCTATTTATTCCCCAGATACACAAGGAGCTTCCATGAGAGTGAGTCTGAAAGTGGCCGTGCTGTTGGCCTCGAACTTCCTGTTAACAGTCGGCGCTCAGCAACTCAAACCCCTCATCGTCGACGGCACCCAAACTCCCAGCGGGGTATTGATCTACAAGGGTCGGAGCTATGTGTCGCTCGACGCTCTCCGGCAGGCAGGAGCCACCTTTACCAGCAAGGGGCTGTACGTCTATACCCAGCCGGTTCCTGGCGGTCCAGCGCTGAAACTTTCCGGCTGTCTGAACCAGAAGCTCTACAACAACGCCTACTACGTGACGGTCCAGGCCCCGAAGCTCGTGGCTGACAATCAGGGACAGGGAGCGTCGTGGTAGGTGCCCTTCACGCTTCAACCCCTCGGGTTCTTCAGGGTCGGCAACAGTGACAACACTAACAACCCTGGTCTGGACCTGAAGGACGCCGTGGTGATCTTCAAAGACGGTAGCAAGTTCACTCAGCGAACGCTTCCAGTCGCCCTGTCCAGCATTGTCGGCGGGTATGGAGGTATGGAAACGAAAAGGCTGTGAGACGCCACTTTCGTGACAGAGATCACGAGTGAAGTCTTGGAAAGTAGGCCTTCAGAACAGTGGAAGCGACGAGAACGACGTCTGACGCGGTCGGCACCGTTTATTATTAGACATGGCTTTGAGCCCTTACGGGCATTGTTACCAGACGAGAATGCCCTGGGTTTCGACGGTTGTCGTCTGATAATGAATCTTCTCAGACAAAGACTTTCACGTTTCGCGCTGTCGATATTTCAGGAAAACCGCGTGCTGGAGTACCTTGCTTCGAGAGGCCAAAGCCCGTTTCACAAGGTTCACAAAGTTGGCGGCTCAGCCCCTTTTCGTTTCCATACCTCCTGACGTTCTGCCGCTGCTTAACCCCCGAGAATCTGCGTGCCTTCGCACGCGTCGCGCAAGGTCCACGCCATGAGCACTCGGAAATTGCACCAACACTGTACTGTTGGGCAAAAATCCTGCTGGTTGGAGTGTCGGAGTCGCAATGTTACATCTTCGCCTAACAATCGTTCGTTAAACTGGGACTTACGTAGCAATAGGTGAAGGGAAACGGAGATGTGGCACTAGAAAAGCCAGAATGGGCTGACCATATCACGTCTCTAAGCTATTTCGAGTCGCCAATTTAAAGTGCCTTCTCGACCGTCGCTACAGGCAGATAGAGTCGATTGCCCTGATTAGTGAGAGACATAAAACCATAATGCTTGTAGAAATTCTCCGCATCCTCGTTAAGGGCATCCACAATGATGACGGTGATAGCCAAGTCCTTACTCTGTGACACGATTCTCTGGAAGGTATCTCGAAGGAGTAGCTTGCCAAATCCCTTGCCTTTGACCGTACCACTAACGGCTAAGCGACCTATTAGACTAGCTGCGACCGCAGGGTATCGAGCTAGCTTTTTCTGGGTTGCCGCTGGAATGTCCTGAAGCTGCACACTCGAAGCAGAGAGGGTGTAGTAGCCGATAATTTCTGTAGTTTTAGTATTTGATGTCATCACGTAGACAACAGCAGCGCGGCGGTTGATGTCTTGGGTTGCTTGATTTTTAAGGTAGGCATCGAGTGAAGGCTCGCCACAGGAAAAACCCTGCCGGTCGTGTAGCGCAGGATCAAGCAGGGTAAAGATCAAGCCGTTAGGAGGTTGCGTCACTGAGCAAGCTTAATGTGTCTTGGCGGGTAATGATTCGCGCATGAGCGCTCGCAAGGCCTCGTTGGGCTCTGGAGGAGTGAGCAAGGCCTCGACGAAGCGGGTGCTCTCTTCACGGTTAAGCTTGATAACCGCACTCTCTTGGACGACCTTAACAGCCTCACGGTGCGCGCTCGCCGCGATGAAGTCAGAAACGCTAACCCCTTGCAGGCTCGCGGCATCCTCGATCAGCTCTTTTTGGCTGCTAGGAATACGAAACTCTATACGTGCGTCTTTCGCTTGTTTTTCTCTCGTCTCTAAAATCATAGCATCCTCTCTTCTTCGCCTCCCAACTAATGTACGGTATATTGCCGTACAAGTCAAGTTTATGAGAATTTCTCATATTTGAAGTTTTTGTGCATTAGACGCGATTTCTTCCGCCATACTTCGGTTCGTAAAATTTTCAGAAAACGGTAGAATACGTCATCATGTCTTCCTCAACTAGAGGCGAAGTTTTTATCAGCTACAGCCGCCGCGATGCGTACTGGCTTGAGCGGCTGCAAGTTCATTTGAAACCACTTGAGCGCGAGCATCTTATTGAATATTGGGATGATACGCGAATACTAGCGGGGGATAGGTGGAGGGAAGAAATTAGGGCGGCGCTAGCTCGGGCTCAAGCAGCTATTTTATTGATAAGCGCAGATTTTCTCGCGTCAGATTTCATTTTTGATGAAGAGCTTTTGCCACTTCTGGAGTCTGCACAAAAGGAAGGTCTCACAGTTCTTCCCCTCATCGTGGCTCCAAGCCGATTCTCTCGAACCGTTGAATTATCTGAGCTACAAGCTTTCAATGACCCTCTTCGTTCACTGAGTGCCATGGCACCCGGTGACGCTGAGCAAGTGCTAGACAATGTTAGTGCACGAATTGAAAAGGTATTTTCGACACCTTCTCCTACCGTTCGCCCAGCAAATCATTCTCCTGCCGAAACCCAGCAAATAGTTCAACAGCAGTCTTCAGTTCAAGTGGAACGCGCTCTAATTGTGTCCGATGGTGAACCGTCACTATATGTACCCCTTATACGAGTGCAGGATGCGAAAGATCTTGAGCTTACTGTCATTCCCGAAGATGGCCAGGACAGTATGCTGCTTCAAAAATTGCGTGGAGTGCGCGGCGATGTTGGAATCGCTTATGGCTTAAATGCTGTGATGGGCCGAATAACCAACGTATTAGCCACTCGTGAAAAAGGACGTGAAGAGTGGCATATCACGTTGGTGCGTTCTGAACGTGGCTACAGCGGTATGGAAATGACTATTAATGGCGTGACGCCTGATGAACAGGCACTTGTTCGCGCACGCCGTGTGCTTCTTAATGAAAAATCCTCACGAACAACAGATGTATTTCTAGAAGCAGCTTTTTCCGGTTGGAGTGGGGGACGTAGAGTTGAAGAATCGCCTATACCAAGTAACTATCAGGCATTTGGAAAAGACAGAGAGCTTTTTTTGGAATCGGCGCGCTTAATTTGCATCATGGTTTTGTATACGACGCGTACAATTGAATACGCTACTAAACTAAATTTAACCTTAGAAGGCACTACTTTACACGTTGATTTCGAGGGTGTACGACCTAAAGTTTACTCTAACGTGACGCCGGAACATATACGTGTTCGGGGCAGCTTGCAGCTCGCCTAAAATAGGTCATGAGAACATATCGAAAATTTCAAAATACGTTGATTGACGAATTGCGTGCCAATCCAGAGCGAGCATTTATTTATACACAGGCTGCTTTGGCTGAGTTTGAATAAGGAGGAGACATCGAACATATTTTGCCAGCAACATGCAATGTGGCAGAAGCATGCAAGTGCGGAGGACGGCCCAAGTTCATCTGTTAAATTAGGCTGTGTGAGAGCGATATTCGTAAAGCGTTTGTGGAAGAAAGTGATTCTGAGTAAGTAAGGAGAGGAGCTATCTGTGTCCCAAAATTATATAGATCGTCTAGCTACTCAAATTCGTAAGTCAACTGATCCAGATACCGAAGATTTGAATGAAGACCTGCCTCTCTATCGTCTTTATGCAGTCTTAGCATTAGTCAAAGGCGAAGGCGTGACAGAAAAAGATGTGCATGATGCTTGGTCGGCCTGGGCAAGCCAGTATCAACCCACTAGCGAAGATTTGATCCCGTTCTCTGAACTTTCCGACGAAATTAAAATTAAAGACCGACCTTATGCCGAAGCAATTCGTCGCATCGCAATAAGTACTGTTGTGCAATAAAGGAGATGTAATGTGGGGATTTCGTAAGAAGGTATGTATCAGTTTTGACTGGCATAATGACAGGCATTATAGATATCTATTAGGTGCATTCGCTAATAATGCTTCTAACCCAATTGATTTTGAGGATTTAACTCCCGGATCTATTGATACTAACGACGTAAGTAGGGTTAAAGGAGTTCTGACAACTAGGATTCGAGCCTCTACGCACACTCTTGTGATTGTAGGAAATCATGCAAATGATAGGCATGTTGACAGCGTAGCTATTGGAACTAGAAACTGGATATGGTGGGAAATTGAACAGAGCAAGCTTGCCAATAATAAAATTATAGCTGTAAAAATTGATAGATCTAACCTAGTTCCTGACCCTCTATATTCAGCTAATGCTTCGTGGGCGCTTTCTTATACACAAGCAGCTATATTGGCTGCTATCAACAATTCTTAGGTGCAATCGTGTCTAACGACATCTCTAAGGACAAAAAATTAGATATTCTTCACGATCATTATAAAGAAACCTTTTCAAGGATTAAAGAAGTGGAATCAAGTAGAGATAAGACTTTCATCTGGCTTATAGCATTATTTTCTGCACTTATACTACAGATTAGTTATCCGATCGCTGTTGGCAAAGCGATCGGGAAAATAAGCATATTCGGTACAGAATTAAATATTAGTGTTTTGCCTTTACCTGCAATTCTCGATGTGACATGGTTACTGACATTAGTTATAGGCCTAAAGTATTGCCAAAATGTTACGTTTGTTAATAGACAGTATCCATATCTACATAGTTTAGAGGATGTCATATCACCTGAATTAGGTGGAGGAGATTTATACAGGAGGGAAGGACATGTTTACTTAAAAGACTTTCCAATAGTTTTAGATATCGCTTGGTTCTTCTACGGTTTTTTCTTTCCTATTACGATAATGAGTGCGGCCCTATGGCTTATGGTGCTTGAAAAACGCCATGGTGCTCACCCGAGTGTGTTTGATATAATTGTAGCGCTTGCTTTATTCGCTGTGTTTTTCATATATCGCGTCCTTCCTACAATAATCTATGTTTGGAAAAGTTTTGGCACATGGATTAGAGGCGGTCCAACTACCCCTTAGTGCAACACTCTTGGGTATCTCGTTGCAGAAATGTCGCACTAAGTAGGCCTAACTTCTATCTATGCGCCTTTTTCTACTCGTCACTTGCAACAAAACTGGCGAGTCTCGTTGCATATACTCTGAAGCATTCGGATGGACAGAGGTGGACTCGCCGAGGAGAGTATGTAAGTTGTGCCTCTTGTGGGCGAAGCCTTGGGGCTGTATCACCGCCCGGTATGATGCGTTTACCCTCAGCAGTTGACACTTCGTGCTTTTCCCTCTCCAGGAGAGGGAAAAACTGTTTTTAAGAGGTAAATATCGTTCAGAACGCGTCCAATCCCCAGCGAACTGCCTGGCTGAGCAGTGTCCATCCCGTGTGCGCCGTACTTCTAGAGTACTTGATTAGCGACCTTTACAGGGCTGCTCAGCAGGTGCAGTGTTCAGAGTTAGCCTCATGTGTTCGGGATGCATCTGCGCCGAGCGTCCGATCATGAGGCCAAGCACGTCACGCAAGTCTTTCAGGATGAAGTCGGGCAGGACATCTTCGGGCAGCACGTGTCCGGTCGGCAGATAAGCTGCGCGCATCCCCATCGCTTGTGGGGCAGCAATGTCGTTGACCGGGCTGTCTCCTACGAAGAGCGTCTCGTCAGCGCGCACGTTGAGCGCATCGAGCGCGAGCGTGTAGATGCCTGGATGCGGTTTGGACACCCCCACGGCCTGACTGATGATCACGGTGTCTGCACGCTTGGTCAGGTCGAGCGCGTCGAGGCAGGCGTACTGCTTCGCGGTCCAGCCGTTCGTGACGATCCCGATCCGCACGCCCCCTGCGCGCAGGTCATCCAGCACCTCATGGGCGTGCGGCATGAGCTGGCACTCGTCCCAACCATGCGCGTCGTAGTCCTGGAGGAGTTCGTCGGGAGAGGTGGGCAGCTCGAACTCCCGGGTGAGCGTCGTAAACACTTCGCGCTTGCCGCGGTACCCGAAGTCGTCAAGGGCCGTGAAGCGCTGGGCAAATCCCTCAGGATGTTGGAAGCGGGCAACGTGACCATGGAGGTATCGCGCGATGGTGGCGTGTCGGTCGTGAAGGGTGCCGTCGAGGTCGAACAGCACACAACGGAAGGTGGAAGTCACCTGGTCATTCAACCACACTTTGAATGCCCGCGCGGAATCGTTTTTCGTCTGTGGTGAGCGTCATCGCGCAGCTGTGGGGATGACAGACTGAAGCACCGCCCTATATTCTCGGGGCATGGCGGAGGAGCTGAGGCGCGAGGTGCTGCTCCAACAGAATGTTGAGCAAGCGGCGCAGATCGCGCTCCTGATCACCCAGGTCAAGCTGCTGACCGAAGAGAATGCCCGCCAGAAGAATCGCATTGAGCAGTTAGAGCGGCAGGTCAAACGATACGTCGCGCCACACAGCCGCGAGACGCCCAAGGCGGACCCGAAGCCACCCGGACGCCGCGTTGGGCAAGGGGCCTTCAGCTTCAAGCAGGCTCCAGCGCGTGACACGGTCACGCGCATCATCGATGTCGAACCTGCAAATATCTGCCCATCGTGTCAGACGCCCTTGGACGGTGGGGCGTATAAGACGGATCTGGCGTGGATCACTGAGCTGCCCCGATTCACACCCGAGATCACGCAGTACAACCTGCCTGTGACCACCTGCCCGAAGTGCGGGAAGGCTGTTCGAGGCGACCACCCCGATCTGTGCCCGACCCAACGGGGCGCGACCGCCCATCAACTCGGTTCTCGGTTGCTCGCGGTGGCACAGTATTTGCACCATGGCGTCGGTCTTCCGGAGCGCAAAGTGCCGGACGTACTGCACGAACTGTGCGGGGTGAAGATCACCTAGAGTGCGGTGAATCAGGCCAGTAAGCGCACGACGGCTACGGGCACCCCCATGACAGCCGCGTACCAGGAGATCAAGACGGCGGTTCAGGCCGCATCTGTGATCCATCAGGATGACACCGGCTGGCGCATCAACGGCACGCAAGCCTGGCTGCAAGTGGCCTGCACGACGCAGCACGTGCTGTTCCAGATTCGCACGCAGCACACCCATCAGCAGCTCAAGGAGCTGCTGGGGACCAGCTTCGAGAGTACGCTGGTCGCGGACCGCGCCTCGGTCTACGATCACGCGATGTTCGCGGGGAGCAAGCACCAGAAGTGCATCCGGCACGTGATTCGCAACATCGAGGAGGCGGTGGTGTTCCAAGAAGGCCGCCGTGGACGAGGGATCGTTTACGCGACTCGGCTGCTCCAGGCTTTCCAGGACGCGCACCAGTTGCATCGTCAATTGAGCCGTGATGGCCTGACTCTGGACCAGTACCGGGGTGCTGGGTACGCTGTCAACGCCCGCATCACTGCGCTGCTCAACCGCTCACCCTTGCGGAGCACGGTGAACGAGCGGCTGCGTAAGGGGCTTCTCAAGCACCATCAGCGCGGCAGCTTGCTGAGGTTCCTCGATGATCCCAGCATCCCACCGACGAACAACGCTGCGGAGCGGGATCTGCGTCCAGGGGTGAGTGCCCGCAAGGTCTCCCAGTGCAGCAAGACCCAAAGCGGTGCGGACAGCTACGCGGTGATCAAGAGCATCGTCGAGACTGCAAAACGACACCACCAGCATCCGCTGGATGTCTTGGCTGGGTTGCAGGTCCGGGCAGCGCCCCGCTGATTCCCTACGCGCTAATCACATACCTTCTAGCTGTACTTTGGGGAATATTCAGGGACCAGTGGGCTGGATGGTTCGGGATCGACAGCGCGGGCAGACAACTGGTCGGAAGAGTGCTCCAACCAGTTCGTCTCGAATCGCTGGCAGGGTCTCGCCATGAACCTCATCCGGCTGCTCCAGACGGATCGTTTGTAGAAAGGCGAAGGCCACCAGACACAGCGCCGCATGGTGATGCAGCCCCCGCCATGATCGGCCTTCAAAGTGCGACAGCCCGACTTCCTGCTTCAGCTCGCGGTGGGCGTGTTCGCACGCCCACCGCCGTTTCATTACCACCACGAGGTCATGCAAGGTCGACGATGGCACCAAATTGCAGGCGTAGTACTTGCGCACCCCGGTGTTGCGTTCTTCTCCGATGATCCAGACTTCCTCTCCCGGGAGGTGCGCTCCAGCACCGTTCGCTGCTCCATCCGCCATTCGTACAAACGC
>Ga0160427_10000692_pt1 | contig 20381 bp, 19 predicted proteins | sample SolpanmetagenomL_FD_108194 | JGI IMG/M metagenome (GOLD analysis project Ga0160427, IMG submission 108194) | Solar panel surface microbial communities from Lawrence Berkeley National Laboratory, California, USA - L | ecosystem: Engineered > Built environment > Solar panel > Unclassified ...
CCTTACGGCCAGCGGCAAGGCCCTAGGGCAGTTCACGGGCAAAGACCTGACGGTGAAGAACGTGGCCAACTACCAGCTACTGCTGAAGGCGATGGGCCGCGGCCCGCTCTACTACTTCTGGCAGCTAGAGGGCGTAAGTACCCGCGGCCAAGTGCGCGAGGAAGACAAGTACCTGAAGGTGCGCCGCTTCTTCGCCGACCGCAACGGCAAGCCCCTGGGCAGCAATGCGACCTTTAAGCAAAACGACCTGGTGCTGGTGGCTATCGCCCTGCAAAGCGCCGACGCGGCCGGCGAAGTCAAGAACGTGGCTATCACCGACCTGCTGCCGGCCGGCCTCGAAATTGAGAACCCCCGCCTAGGGGTGCAGCGCGACGTGCCCCTGCCCGGCCTGGCCACGCCCGAGTACCTCGACGTGCGCGACGACCGCCTCAACATCTTTACCACCGCCACGCCCCAAGTCAAAATCTTCGCCTACCTGGCCCGCGCCGTCAGCAAGGGCACCTTCAAGCTTGGCCCCGTCAGCGCCTCCGCCATGTACAACGCCGAATACCGCAGCGCCAGCGGGGCTGGCACGGTGCGCGTGCGGTAGCGGACTCTAGATAAACAGAACGTCATGCTGAGCAGCCGAAGCATCTCTGTCGCGCCGTTAGGATTACCCTAGGAGCGTTGTGCGGGAGAGATGCTTCGACTGCGCTCAGCATGACGTTCTTTTATCATTATGCCTGGTGGCCCCTACAGCCCCTCGGCCATCGTGCGCATCTGGATTTCGATGATGCGCGAGCCGGGCGACTGGGTGCAAGCCAGCAGCACGGCACCGGCCACGTCCTCGGGCTCTAACATGTCCGATTCGGCCACGCTGGCTTCGGTGCGGCCCCGGCCTAGGGCAAATTCCGTCTTGACACCGCCGGGGCAAATGGCGCCTACTTTAATGCCGTGTGGGCGCAGCTCTTTGTCAAGCGCCTGCGCAAAACCTACTTGCGCGAACTTGGTGGCGCAATACACGGCCTCGCCGGCAAAGCCGTACACGCCGGCCATCGACGAGAGCATGAGGATGGTGCCCGAGCCCTGCCGGATGAGCACCGGCGCGGCGTGCCGCGTAAACAAGAACGTGGAGCGCATATTGGTGTCCATCAGGTCGTCGTACTCGTCGGCGCTGGTATCGACCAGGTCCTTATAGTTGCCGGTGCCCGCGTTGTTGAGCAGAATATCGAGGCGGCCGGGCCCGTCGAGGGCCGCCTGCACGGCCTGCCGGGCGGTGGCTTCGTCGCGGGCATCACCCACCACCAGGATGGGCCTAGGGGCGTGGGCGGCCAGCTCGTCGGCCAGGGCATCGAGCCGCTCCTGGCGGCGGGCCGTGAGAATGAGGTGGGCGCCTTCGGCCGCGAGGGCGCGGGCGCACGCCGCGCCAATGCCAGCGCTGGCGCCGGTGATGAGCGCTACTTTGCCGGTGAGTTTACCTGCCATAAGCTGCGGGGAAATGGAAAGAGGCAGGCGCAAATACTCCCGCCCAAGTGAAAAAAAGTGCGGCCTGCCACGAGCGGGCAGGGCCTAGGGGTGCGCTTGTGTACGTATTGCCGGCGGCAGTGGCCTGCGAGCTGCCCACCGGCGGCTCCGGAAAACTACCGATAGCCGAGCGGCGCGGCCCGCCGAGCAACCCGACCTTTGCGCCCCATGCCCCCTACCCTTGTTTACCAAGCCTACGGCCAGCCCGGCATCCGGCACGAGGCCGCCTTCAGCATCTTGTCGGCGTACGCGGCTGGGGGTGGCACCCTAGGGCCGGGGGTGCGCATCGTCGTTTACACCGACGCGCCCGACGAGCTGGCGGCGCTGCTCGGCCCGCGGCCCGAAATCGAGTACCAGCCTATAGCGGCCGCCCAGTGGCAGCAGTGGCGCGGCCCCATCGACTTCGTGCACCGCGTCAAGATTGAGGTGCTGCGCCACGCCGCCGCTCACTACCCCGGCCCGCTGCTCTACCTCGATACCGACACGCTGTGGCAGCGCCCACCAACGGAGGTACTGGGTTGGCTGGCCGCGGGCCCGCGCCTGATGCACGTGGCCGAAGGCACCCTAGGGCGCGGCAGCTACCTCAACCGCAAGATTGGCCGCTACCTGCGCCGGCACCGCTTTCGCAGCGCCAGTGGCCCGGCCATCGACCTGGCCACGCCCATGTACAATGCCGGCGTGCTGGGCCTGCACCCCACCGACGGGCCGCTGTTGGAGCAGGTACTGGCCCTCACCGAGGAGCTGTACCGCTTCTACCCCAAGCACGTGATGGAGCAGCTGGCCTTCAGCGCCGTGCTGAGCGCCGCCGGACCGGTGCGCGAGGCCGCGCCGGGCATCTTCCACTACTGGAACCTGAAGGAAGCCCGCCCGCTGCTGGCCGCATTCTTCGCCCGCTACGCCGGCCGCCCGCTGCCCGTGCTGCTGCCCCACCTGGGCGAAGTACCCATTCAGGCACTATCGGCCGAGAAGGCGCAGTTTGAAAGCCGACCGGGCTGGCAGCGGGCCCTACTGCGCTGGCTGGGCCGGGAGTGGCGCGTGCCGGCCTAGGGGTGTGAGTGTTGCAGCAGGCCAGCCCGCCTTATCTACCGGCAGCGCCAGGCAATGGTCAAGTCCCTCCCATTTTCAACTAATAAATTAGTTTACTAAGAAATTAGTTATACATTTGGCGCGCTGACTACCACGGGTCAGCCTCCATTAGCCGCGCCCATGACGGCCCTCTTACAAGCCTGGTGGCTTAGCCTACTATGCAGCTGTTTGGCCACCGCCAGCTTGGCCCAGCGAGTAGCGCCGGGCATCGTCCTTATCGGCGAAGGTGCTCGTGATGACGTAGCCTTTGTTTACTATCAAGACGAGTTTCAAGACCAGGTCCAGGTGTGGATGAAGCCCGACTCGGCAACTGGGCGCTGGGCTCCGCAGCGGCTGGCTACTACTCATCCGCTGTGGCTGCAGCTAAACCACGGCATGGACCAATATACCCTGTACGCCCGCCCCGGCGATACGGTGTATATTCAAATGAATACAGCCCGGCCCCCTTTCTACACGTTTCGTAGCCCTAGGGCCTCAGCAGTCCGGCTAGCCGAGCTAGGCTTTTTTGAGAGCTTAAAACCGCGCGGTGTAGGCGTTGGCTTACCTGACCATTTAGGGTTATTCATCAATGCCCGCTATCCTTACCAGGCCGAGCGGTTTTGCCGCAAGTTCGACCAGCGGCGGGCCTGGCTGCAGCGTATGCAAGACTCGCTGCACCTCGCACCCGCGTTCGTGACTTTCGCTCACCAGGAGCTGCGAGCGCACTACCTATCGGCACTGTTCTACCCCTATTTTGATGCGGAACGGACTTTCACAAAATTCCCGGCAAGCTATGCGCAGCAACTGGCTACAAGTGGGGCAGCGCAGTTTCTCAGCAACGATTCGTTAGTACGCGTGTCGCCTATATACCGCAGCGTGGCGGTAGGGTACGTGGCCTACCTCAGCCGCGACTCGATGGGCACACCGGCGGCGCTGGCCGCGCAGTACCACCACGCTAGCGCCGACCTAATCGGCCGCACCCGCGACTACGCGCTCTTCTTCTTGCTAAAGCAGAACCTGGGCAAGCAGCTCACTACTTATGACAGCTACCTAGCCCGGTTTCGGCGCGACTGCCACACACCGGCCTACGTGCGCTACATTGACAGCGTGGTCACCCGGCCGGCCGTGCTGCGTACCCGGCCCGAGCTAGCGGCCACGCCCCTGCGCAGCAGCACCGGCCAAACCATTACCTGGGAGCAGCTTCTGACTCAGCATCGGGGCAATGTGCTGTACCTCGACGTGTGGGCCAGTTGGTGCGGACCCTGCCTGGCCGAAATGCCCAACTCGGCCAAGTTGCAGCAGGCGCTGGTGGGCCAGCCGGTGCAGTTCGTGTACCTCTCCATCGACACTGACGCCGCCAAGTGGCGCCAGGCGATAGCCACCCATAAGCTGGCCCGGCCGGGCAGCCAGCACTACCTGCTCGACCCCAAGTCAGAGCTGGCCAAGTTCCTGAACGTGCCGCCCATTCCACGCTACATCTTGATTGATAAGCAAGGCGAGCCCGTTTCACTCGATGCCGCCCGCCCCGGCGACCCCTTGCTGCGCCCCGACCTGGCGAAGCTGCTGCCTTAGGGTGGGCAGCCCGCCTCAAGCTGCGCCGTGCCCCTAGGGTTGGCACCCGCGGCGGCGCTACTTTTGGCTATGCGCACGCGGCGGCAAAGACGGCTTTTTTACTGGGTAGGCGGCCTGCTGGCGCTGCTCGGCGTGGCGCTGGCGCTCGACTGGTTGTTTCCGCTGCCGCCCGCGCCGCAGTACTCGCCGCTGGTGCTGGCCCAGGATGGCTCGGTGCTGCACGCCTACCTGAACCCGACGCAGAAGTGGCGCATGAAAACCGAGCTGGCCGAGATTACGCCCGCCTTGCAAACGACCATTATCGAGAAGGAGGACCGGTACTTTCGCTACCACTTCGGCGTGAACCCGCTGGCTATTGCGCAGGCCGCCGCCCGCAACCTGCGGGGCCACGGCCGCACCACCGGCGCCAGCACCATCACCATGCAAGTGGCGCGCCTGCTGGAGCCCAAAAGCCGCACCTGGCCCCACAAGCTGCTCGAAATGGCCCGCGCCGTGCAGCTCGAAGCGCACTACAGCAAGGCCGAAATCCTGCAGCTCTACCTCAACTTGGTGCCCTACGGCAGCAATATCGAGGGTGTGAAGTCGGCGGCACTGCTTTATTTCCAGCAGCCACCCGATTACCTCTCCCTGGCCCAGACCGTGACGCTGGCCATCATTCCGAACCGGCCGGGTGGCCTGGTGCTGGGGCGCGACAACGCGGCCATCGTGCGCGAGCGCAACCGCTGGCTGCAGTATTTCCAAGCTCAGCACCTGTTTCCAGCGCAGGACATTGCCGACGCCCTAGCCGAGCCGCTCGACGCCCAGCGCCACGCCGCCCCTACCCTAGCCCCGCACCTGGCCCGCCGGCTGGTACGCGCCCACCCCGGCCAGGCGCTCATCCATAGCACGCTGCGCCCCGCCAGCCAGGCCCGCGCCGAGGAGCTGGCTCGCAACTACGTGCGGCGGCTGGCCACGCTGGGCATTACGCAGGCGGCCGTGCTGGTGGTGCGCAACCGCACCCGCGCCGTGGAGGCCTACGTGGGCTCGGCCGACTTTGGCGACGCGGGGGCCCTAGGGCAGGTCGATGGCGTGCAGGCCGTGCGCTCGCCGGGCTCTACGCTCAAGCCGTTGCTCTACGGCCTAGCCTTCGACCGCGGCCTGGCCACGCCCAAAACGGTGGTGGCCGACGTGCCGGCCAACTTCCAAGGCTTCCGGCCCGAAAATTTCGACAAGCGCTGCCAAGGCCAAGTAACGGTGGAGCGCGCCCTCACCTACTCGCTCAACATCCCGGCCGTGCGCCTGCTCGCCGACCTGGGGGTGGACAACCTGACGGGCACGCTACAGCAAGCGGGCTTCCGGCAGGTAACCCACGACGCGCCCCGCCTGGGCCTCAGCACCATCTTGGGCGGCTGCGGCGCCTCGCTGCAGGAGCTTACCGGCCTGTACGCCGCCCTGGCCGACGGGGGGCGGTTTAGGGAATTAAAAACTGAAAATGATAAAGTAAAAATTGAAGGCGGGAGGCCTGAAAAGTCAGCCGACAGAAGTCAAAAAAATCAGTTTTTAATTTCCAAAGCGTCGGCGTTCCTCATCACCGACATCCTGGCGCAGCGCACGCGGCCCGATTTGCCGCTTGATGCAGCCGCTACGCGCCACCTGCCGCGCATCGCCTGGAAGACTGGCACCAGCTATGGCCGGCGCGACGCCTGGAGCATCGGCTACAACCAGGAGTACACCATCGGGGTGTGGCTGGGCAACTTCGATGGGCACGGCAGCCCTAGCCTCACGGGGGCCGACGTAGCTTCGCCGCTGCTGTTTACGCTCTTCAATGCCTTGAACTACAATGCGGCGGCCAGCTGGTACGCGCCGCCCGCCAGCGTCGATTTCCGGCTGGTGTGCGCCGAAACCGGCTTGCCACCCGGGGCGCACTGCCCCAACCAACTCATTGACTACTACCTGCCCGGCGTGAGCGGCGGCCAGCGTTGCCAGCATCAGCGCGAAGTGCTCGTGTCGGCCGATGGCAGCTATAGCTACTGCCGGGCCTGCGCGCCGGCCCTAGGGTTTCGGCGCGAGTTGTATGCCAACCTGCCGCCCGAAGTGCTGGCCTTCCGCGAAAGCCAGGGGCTGCCCGCCCGGCGCCTACCGCCCCACAACCCCGCCTGCCGCCTAGTGCACGCTGCTTCCGACGATGCCCTAGGGGCCCCGTCGGCGCTGGCCATTACCTCGCCCGCTGCCCACGCTGAGTACGTGCTTATGGCCGGCGAGCAGCAACGGCTGCTGCTGCGCTGCGCCGCCCCGGCCGAGGTGCGCCAGGTGTATTGGTACGTCAACGACCGCTTTCTGCAGGCCGCCCCCGCCACGGCGCGCGTGTTTTTCCGCCCCCCGCTGGGCGAAGTCAAAATCTCGTGCGCCGACGACCGCGGCCGCAACGTAGATGTGCGCGTGCTGGTACGCCAGCAGTAAGCCGGGCCCAGAGCCACTACCGGCGCTGGCCCTAGGGCAGCTACTGCCCAGGTAAGCGGCTGGGTATCTTTGCAAATAACTCACTGCTAATGAAGTCGGCAAACTAACTGTCTGGCTTCGGCGCAAACCTGCCGGGGCGCGGTTCCGTAGTTGGCACAGTGCTTGTAAATCGTGCTGCATACCCTAGCCTTTTCACTTCTTTCCCTGCCCCTACCTCCCATGAAACGCCTCAACTGGTTATTCCTCGTCCCGGTCTTTCTCCTGACCCTGTTTACTTCTACCCACGCCCAAGCCCAGGCCCGCAAAGGCTGGAGCCCGCAGGCGAAAGGCGCCGTAATTGGCGGCGCGGCCGGCATTTTGGGCGGCGCCCTCATCAACGGCCGCAACCGCAAGGTAGGTGCCCTCATCGGTGGTGCGGGCGGCGCCGCAGCGGGCTACGGCGTGGGCAAAATTATTGATAGCAAAAAGAAAAAAGCCGCTGCCCTGGCCGCCGAGCGCGCTGCCGCCAACGAGCGCATTGCCGCCGCCAACGCCCGCGCCGCCAACGCCCGCGCCGCCGAGGCCGAGCGCAAGGCCGAAGCTGCCCGCACGGCCGCCGCCACTGCCCGCACCGCCGAAGAGCGCGCCGCTGCCAACGCCAGCTTGGCCGCCGCTAACCGCGCCCGCACCCAAGCAGCCGTAGCCACTACCGCCGCCGCTGCCGGCACCACGGCCCTGCTAGCCGCCAACACCACCGAGCCCACCGTGGCCCAAGGCTACCTGCCTAACCCGCAATACGGCGTAGCTGGCACCGCCTACCCCAACTCGAAAGTGCTCCGCAAGAGCTGGTAAATCTTAGTGTTTAACGTTCAGTGATTAATGATTAGTGATTAATGTCGTTTTTATTAATCACTAATCATTAATCACTGAACGTTAAACACTAATCGTTATCCTTCCTCCTACACACCCAAAGCTCCTTATGAAATCCTACCTGCCTCTGTTGTGCGCGGCGGCCTTGTTGGCCTCGTGCTCCGGCAATAAAAACGAAGCGGCTACCACCGCCGCTCCGGGCGCTCCCGCCACTACCACTACTACCGGCGCGGCCGCCGATGTTGCCAGCCTCGACCAGCAGTTTATAAGCGCCTGGAATAGCAAGGATGCCGCCAAGGTGGCCTCCATGCTCGGCGACGATGTGCAGTTTCTGCAAGGCGATACCCACTTCAGCGGCAAGAGCGAAGTAACCAACCGCTGGGTGACGCCCACCATCAACACCATTTCTAACCTAAAAACCAACACCGCCAGCAGCAGCAACGCCGATGCACTGGCCTACGAGGCCGGCACCTTCTCGGTAGACGTGCTGCCCTCCGCTGGCGAAACCACCACGGGCGCCGGCCAGGGCAACTTCGTCTTCATCTGGAAAAAGGCCGGCGATGGCTCGTGGAAGCTCGCCCTGGCCCAGCTCGAAGACTTGCCAGTGCAAGCAAAGTAGCAGCACGTGCCCTAGGGATTATGCCCATCAAAAAGCCCCCGACTACTTGATAGCCGGGGGCTTTTTGATGGGCATAATCCCTAGGCCTCGGTTGGGTATTCGTCGCCCGCAAAAAAGGGCTCCATGTCGGCTTCCTCAGCTTGCGTGAACAGGCGCGAGCGGATGAGAAAACGCACCCCTAGGGGTATTTCTAAGGAGAAGCTGGCGCCACGGCCCTTCACCACGTCTACCGTCAGCTGGGTGTGCTGCCAGTACTCGAACTGGCTGGCGCTCATAAAGAAGTCGCAGCCGTGAATGCAACCCAGCCACACGTCGTTGCCCCCCACCCGGAACTCGCCCTTGGCAAAGCACATCGGCGACGAGCCATCGCAGCAGCCCCCGCTCTGGTGAAACATGAGCGGGCCGTGCTCGTCGCGGAGCAGGTCGATGGTGGCCTCGGCGGCGGGGGTTACGAGAACGCGGGGGGTGGGCACAATGAGTGAATGGCTAATTGAGTGACTATTCTTCAGCATTTGTGCCGCTAGCTGTCATTGCGAGCGTCGGCGAAGCAATCGCACCCCGGAGACTCGTTCTGGTGTGATTGCTTCGCTACGCTCGCAATGACGGCTGGCGGCGGCGCAGCTATTAAGAAAGCAGGGCGTTCTTACCTACATCCTTTAAAAAAATCCTAGTTTCTGCTGGCTGTAGTTGATGAGGATGTTCTTATTCTGCCGGTAGTGGCCGAGCATCATCTTGTGGTTTTCGCGGCCGAAGCCCGAGGCCTTGTAGCCGCCAAAGGGCGCGCAGGCCGGGTAGTCGTGGTAGCAGTTTACCCACACGCGGCCAGCTTGGATGTTGCGTGGCAGCTCGTACATCTGGTGCGCGTCGCGGGTCCAAACGCCGGCACCGAGGCCGTAGAGCGTGTCGTTGGCGATGGCTAGGGCTTCCTCGTCGTCTTTGAAAGTGGTGACGGACAGCACCGGCCCGAAGATTTCCTCCTGGAAAATCCGCATCTTGTTGTGGCCCCGGAAAATGGTGGGCTGGATGTAGTAGCCCTCGGCCAAGGCGCCGTCTTCTTGCTGGTAGGCCTCGCCGCCGATGAGCACCTCAGCGCCCTCAGCCTTGCCAATTTCGAGGTAGCTCAGGATTTTCTCGAACTGGTCGTTGCTGGCCTGCGCGCCCATCATGGTCTCGGTATCCATCGGGTTGCCCAGTTTAATGGCCTTCACGCGCTGGATGAGGCGCTCGATGAACTCATCGTAGATGTCTTCGTGCACCAGCAAGCGCGAGGGGCAGGTGCAGATTTCGCCCTGGTTGAGCGCAAACATGGCAGCACCCTCCAGGCACTTGTCGAGAAAGTCGTCGTCGTGGTCCAGCACGCTCTTGCAGAAGATGTTGGGCGACTTGCCCCCTAGCTCCATCGTAACCGGAATGAGGTTTTCGGCGGCGTACTGCATGATGAGGCGGCCAGTAGTAGTTTCGCCCGTGAAGGCCACCTTTTGCACCCGCTTGTTGCTGGCTAGCGGCTTGCCAGCTTCTAGGCCGAAGCCGTTCACCACGTTGAGCACCCCGGCCGGCAGTACGTCCTGAATCATTTCCATGAGCACCATGATGCTCGCGGGCGTTTGCTCGGCGGGCTTTACTACCACGCAGCAGCCAGCGGCCAGGGCAGGCGCAATTTTCCAGGTGGCCATCAGCAGCGGGAAGTTCCAGGGGATAATCTGCCCCACCACCCCTAGGGGCTCCTGAATGACCAGCGACAGCGTGTCCTTATTCAGCTCGGTAGCCGAGCCTTCTTCAGCCCGAATTACGCCCGCGAAGTAGCGGAAGTGGTCCACGGCCAGGGGCAGGTCGGCGGCCATCGTTTCGCGAATGGCCTTGCCGTTCTCCACCGTTTCCACGGCCGCCAGGTGGGCCAGGTTCTGCTCCATAATGTCGGCAATCTTGAGCAGGATATTGCTGCGCTCGGTGGCCGAGGTGCGGCTCCAGGTGGGGAAGGCGGTGTGCGCGGCGTCGAGGGCCAGCTCAATGTCTTCCTTGGTCGAGCGGGCAACTTTGCAGAAGGCCTTACCGTCGATGGGCGAGGGATTTTCGAAGTACTGGCCCTTCACCGGGGGCACCCACTTCCCGCCGATGAAGTTGTCGTAGTGCGACTTAAACTGGGGCCGGCCCACCACGGTGGTGGGTTTTTCGAGGGTTTCAACCATGACTGAGTGGGAAATGGAAAGGTGAGAAACTATGCTGGCAAAGGTTGGGGCGTCACCCTAGGGGGCAGGTATGGTATTGTCGCAAAAAATGCTGAAATTGGCGCAACTTGTAGTAAGTGGTTACTCACGTTCGTTTGTCATTGCTTCACCTCCACGCTTGCACTGGCAAATTTCCCTAGGCCTCTTCCCCACCCGCATGCTTCCTGCCCGCGTTCATTTACCAACTGCCGTACCGCCGCTAGCGCCCACGGCGTTGCGCTCGCTGGTTGAAAACCGCACGGTTTTCGCCCTCGACAGCTACGAGCTGAACATTTTTGAGACGCACCAAACGGCGCACCGCGTGCCCCTGCGCCTCGACGGGCTGGCCCTGACTACTATGCTGCGGGGCAAGAAGGTGATGCACCTGCCCGGCCGCCCGGCCTTCGACTACCTACCCGGCGAGTCGGTGGTAGTGGGTGAGGACGAGCTGATGGAAATTGACTTCCCGGAGGCGCACCTGGGCCAGCCTACGCAGTGCCTGGCTGTAGCTATTGCGCCCGAAACCATCCGGCAAACCGTGGACTTGCTGAACGAGAAATATCCGCTGGCCGAGCCGCACCAGCCCTGGCAGCTGGCCGGTCCCGAATTTGCGCACCTCACCAACACCCCCGAGCTGACCGATAGCCTAGGGCGTCTAGTAGCCGTGTCGCGCACCAGCAACCAGGCCAAGGACGTGCTGGCCGGCTTCACGCTGCAAGCGCTGCTGGTGCGCCTGATGCAAACGCAGGCCCGGCAGCTCATCTTTCACGACTACGCCCGGCACCTAACCACGCACCGATTTGCGGCCGTGGTGCAGCACATTCGGCAGCACCTGGCCGAGCAGCTACCCGTGGAGAAGTTGAGCGAGCTGGCGTGCATGAGCAAGGCCACTTTCTTCCGCCTGTTTAAGCGCGAGTTGGGCCTGACGCCCGTCGAGTACATCGTGCAGGAACGCCTAGCCGAGGCCAAGCGCCTGCTGCGCCAGCCTACCCTAAGCGTGGCCGACGCCTGCCTGCGAGCGGGCTTCAACAACCTCTCCTATTTCCAGGCCTTGTTCAAAAAGCACGAAGGCCTGACGCCGGGCGCCTACAAGCGGCAAGCGGCGGCTGGTTGATGTAGCGCTAAAAGCCGGCCTATTCATTGGGAGTCCGTGTGGCCAACGCCTCGTTCTCGTACCTTCACTGCGAGCCCACCCATAAGACTTACGGCCTGGCACCATGGAAGCAGTGCCCCCAGCGGGTAGCAGTAGAGCATCCATCATACGATACTACAAGAAGGCTACTTACAGCTACTTAACGCCAATCGGCTTCGTAGTACTGGAATTTTTGTGGAATTTTCTCTTGCTGCTGGCGCTGCTCACGATACTGCCTTGTAGCGTCCTAGGCCTCTATTTCACCAGCAGGGGCTTCAATCTAGCCCGCAAGCAAGGCGATTCGGAGAAGAAGGATGTTGGCTATGCCAATAGGCTACTAGGCATCATCTTGTTTGGAGTCGGACTACTTGGCGCAGGATTCGCATACCTATCAGTAAGCTAATCCATCTTAAATGTAGCCAGTAAGTTAGTGCACGCTCGCGGACTGCAAAGTCCGCGCAACTCACCCATCGTACTGCACCGCCAGCACCGCCACTTCTTCCACCTTGCCCCCTAGGGGCAGGCGCACCCGCTGGCCCGGCCGCGCGCCGATAAGTGCCCGCGCCACGGGTGCCACGAAGGCAATTTTACCGGCAGCTACGTCGGCCTCATCTACGCCCACGATGGTGAAGACTCGCTCGGGTGGGCCGCTTAAGCGCACGGTGGCCCCGAAGCGCACCTCACCGGGCGGCTGGGTGGCGGGGTCGATGAGGCGGGCGCTGGCTACGCGCTCGGCCAGCAGGGCCAGGCGACCATTGAGCAGCGATAGGCGGAAGGTACGGTCGGTGTCGTTGGTGCGGTCGGCCTCGGCGGCAGTGCGCTCGGCTTCGAGTTGCGCCAGCTCTTGCCGCAGCTGCGCGAGGCCGGTGGGCGTCACGTAGTTTGGGGTACCGGGCGGCAGGGCGGCGCGGGGCGGCACCAGCGGCGGTTGCTGGGCATCGTCCTCTTTTACAAATCCTCGGCTCATGCTTGGCAAACGGAGCGCCACCGGGCAAGTTGCGGCGGGCCTGTAACTATCGCGGGGTCCTAGGGGTTAAGGTCTATTGCTTGGCCGCTAGCTGCTAGTGCTACCGCCTATTTATTAGTTACGAATGTCTGACGTGTTATTAAACGAGCCCCTGGCTGCCCGCACCACGACGGCGCCAGCCGACCGGCCGCTTGCCAACGGCCTAGTGTGGCTCATGGCCCTCACCTGCGGGCTGGTAGTAGCCAATATTTACTATAACCAGCCGCTGCTGGCGGCCATCGGCCGCTCCTTTCATATTTCCGATAGCCGGGCTAGCCTGCTGGCCACCGCCACCCAAGTGGGCTACACCCTAGGCATGGTGCTGGTGGTGCCGCTGGGCGACATGCTGGAACGCAAGCGCCTGATACTAGTGATGCTGCTAGCGGCCGCGGGCTGCCTGGGCGCCGCCGCCGTGGCCCCCAGCTTCGGGCTACTGGCCGGGGCCAGCGTACTCATCGGCATCTGCTCGTCGGTGCCGCAACTACTGCTGCCCATGGCCGCCACCCTGGCCCCCGCCGCCGACCGCGGCCGCATCGTGGGCCGCGTCATGAGTGGGCTGCTCATCGGCATTCTGCTTTCGCGCACGGTAAGCGGCTACGTGGGCGCGCACCTGGGCTGGCGCACCGTGTTCGAAGGCGCCGCCGCCCTGATGCTGGCCCTGGCCGCCCTGCTGGCTTGGCGCCTGCCGCGCGACCGGCCGGCCTTCGCAGGCAGCTACGCCTCCTTGATGCAGTCGCTGGGTACGCTCGTGCGCGAGCTGCCCGCCCTGCGGCGCTCGGCGCTGGTGGGCGGGGCCATCTTCGCTTCCTTCAGTGTGTTCTGGACCACGCTCACGTTCTACCTGGCTGGCCCGGCCTACCACTACGGCAGCGATGTGGCCGGCTTCTTCGGGCTGGTGGGGGCCCTAGGGGCGCTGGCGGCCCCGCTGGCCGGCAAAGTGGCCGATACTCGGGGGCCGCGCTACGCCATCACGGTGGGCATCGCCCTGGCGCTGGTGGCCTACCTGCTGCTGGGCGCGGGCGGCGGCTACCTAATTGGCTTAGTGCTAGGGGTAATCCTGCTCGACGTGGGCGTGCAATCGGCCCATATCTCCAACCAGACACTGGTGTTTTCGCTGCGCCCCGAGGCCCGCAGCCGCCTCAACACGGTGTATATGACGGGCTACTTCACCGGCGGCTCCCTAGGGTCGGTAGTCGGCGGCTGGGCTTGGATGCACTACGGCTGGCCGGGCGCATGCGGGGTCGGCATTGCCTTCGTGCTGCTAGCGTTAGCGGCGCACTGGTTCTATGGGCGGAAAAATTAGTAGCTGCTATTCTGCTTCTTCTTGCCCCCGAACACTTACTACACGCAAACCAGTGCTTGGTACAAAAGACACTTCAGCCTCTGCAAAAACATCCGAATCAGGCACGCCTATTCTGGTACTGAAATAGAAAGCAGGTGCCTTATAACGTACAAATGCAGTCCGCGAAAGACTAAGCGCAGCTAAAGAATCAATGCTTCGAACTTGCGGATTATTCTGGAATAGAGCTTTCGTCAGAGTTGCCTTTTGCCACGCATACCCTTGACGAGTAATTGAAATTTCACTCTCGTAGTTATGCGAGAAATCTAATGCAGGCCCTTCATCGAGCAAAGTTCGGTTAATTACTGAGCTATCGTTTAGACACTTAGTGGTGACAACTATCTCATAACGCGGTAGCCCTGGCAATACAGTGCGCGTTCGTTGCAAAGCATTATCGAGAGGCCAATAAAGGTGCGGCAAAGGTGCTTTAGCAATAGGAACTGCATCTGCAGGACGCGCGCTATTTTGGATTGACTCCGATGACGAAGAGCAGCCCGTTACGACCAAAAAGCAGGCGACTTGTAGCAGGCTTTTCATACGGTATCATAAGCTGGCTGGGCACGTGTGGGGTTGGCAGTGCCTTCATGCTGCCGGCCCCAGCGCCGCACTGGTTTTATGGGTAAGAAAGGCGAATAAATACTATCGCCTAATACAGATATATCGGTCACTAGGCGAGTGCCCTTCGAAGTAAGCTAACTTACCTGGAAGAAAAGAAATTATGGTAGTTGAAATACTTCCGACAATTTTATCGAGCGCATCATCAACGAGTATAGTTTGCTGATTGAATGTATCATCAGCAGATAATACATAGCACGTTGTCAGTTTGTAAGGCGCAATTACCTGATATATATAATCAATATTTTGCCGCCGACTTCCTTTGGGAAGTTGCGTACAGTGGCGGCTATCTAACTCGCGCCATAAAGCATCCATGCCTTTGACGGGATTATGACCTGACTTGGTATACTCCAGAGCATGTAGCCATTGCTTTTTATACCGCTTGTCAATAAAAGCGTCTACAAATGCTCGAAGGTGCATTGTCATTTAGTACTCAAGTAGCGCTACCTACCCCAACGCCTGGATGCACACCTTGAGGCTCTCGCGTCAGTACGAAATTCGTGAGCGGTAGCCAGGGCAGTAAAACAAGCTATGCTGCGAAGCTTTCTCTGAATGTAGTAACGCTTTGAATAAGGGCAATGAAAGTAACTAAATGAATTCCAATGTATAGCCACACAGGTAGCGGACGTTGTAAAGATGGAATTACAACGTAATTAGGATTAGAGGCCGGATATACAATATCTAACCTTGTATGTCCCTTTAGCTTCTGTGACTCATGAAGTAAAATAGCTCTTTCAAAGAACAATGTTTTATTCTTCGATGGCACATAAAACTTATAGACTACACTTCTTGGATTGAGTTCTAGAACTGTAGCCTCTGTATGTACAGGTTTCCAAAAAAGCGTATACTGTGGCCAGAAAAGATATGCAAAGCCGATAACAGCAATCAGTAGCAGACACGTTATTAAAAGAGATTCCCCAGGTGTTTGCGCCTTGGCTGCAACAGGTTCTGACATACGTTTTAACTAGCTTCAAATAAATCTTCTACCCCAGCGCCTGGATGCACACCTTGAGGCTTTCGCGCCAATGCGGAATTGTTAGCCCTAGGGTTTGCTTTATTTTGGTCTTGTCCATGACCGAGAAGGCGGGGCGAGTGGCCTTAGTGGGGTACTCGGCGGTGCGGATGGGCATGGTGCGCGTAGGCAGGTTGCTCAGCTCGAAGATGGCCGTAGCGAAGTCGTACCACGACGTGACGCCCTCGTTGCTGTAGTGGTAGAGGCCATAGGCAGTGCTTCGGCTTTCGATGATGGTGAGGACGGCACCGGCCAGGTCAATGGCGTAGCAGGGCGTGCCCACCTGGTCCCAGATAACGCGTAGCTCCTCGCGCTCGGCGCCCAGCTTGCGCATGGTTTTCACGAAATTGCCCGCGTACTCCGAGTACAGCCAGCTGGTGCGCAACGTGAAGTACTTATCGGTAGCGGCGGCTACGGCCTGCTCGCCCTCCAGCTTGGTGAGGCCGTAGACGCTGATGGGTTCGGCCGGGTCGGTTTCGACCAGGGGCTGGTTGCCAGTGCCGGCAAATACAAAATCGGTCGAAATCTGAATGAGCACGGCCCCGAACTCGGCGCAGAGGCGGGCCAGGTTTTCGGCGCCGTCGCGGTTCACCTTGCGGGCGATTTCCACCTCATCTTCAGCTTTATCCACGGCCGTGTAGGCAGCGCAGTTGATGGCGTAGGCCGGCTGGTGCTGCTCGAACAAGGTGCGCAGCTTGGTGAGGTCGAGGATGTTGGCTTGGTCTTCGGGCGGAAAGACAAGGCCCTGGGTGTTACGCTCTTTCGCGACGTGGGCCAGGCACTGGCCGAGTTGGCCCGAGGCCCCGAATACTAAGATGTTGCTCATGCAGAACAACCTGGCACGGTTGAGTTAAGCCAGGTTTCAGCGACGAAGGTAGCGCTCGTTCGCCGGCCCTAGGGCTGCTCTGGCGCATTGGGTCCGCGCTTGTTCTTTATCGGCTCGAAGCGGCGCTCGCGGGGCTGCTTCTCGCTCAGGTATTTCCAGTAGCGGCGGGGCATGTGGCGTTGGTGCAGCTTCAGGTTGCGGCGCTCAGGGATGTTGGCGTGGTCGAAATAAGCCTGCCACAGCAACCGGAACAAAGGCTCACGTTCGTCGAGCACGGTGGCGGCCACCTCACCGCGCCGAGGGGTGGCACCGGCTTCCGACAGCTCAATTACGTCGGTGCGGTGCAGGTCGTAGTAGAGGCCGTAGCGACGCTTCTTGTCGAAAATCAGCCAGCGCTGGTCGGCGTAGCGCTTGGTGAAGTGGCTAGCAATAAGCGGCAGCACGTCGAAGTCGGGCTCGATGCTGGCGTGAAACAAGCCGTCCTGCGTCTTCTCAAAGCGCACGAAAGCCTCCATCCGGTGCTTCTCGCGAAACATTTGCTGCGCCAGGCGCTGGCAGCGGCGCACGGTGGCGTCGGCGTAGTTCTCGGAGATGTCGCGCCCGGTGCGCAGGGCCATGTCGGCAAAGCGGAAGATGAGCAGTTCGCGCTCCGGGTCTTCGCTTAAGAACACGTGGTAAAGCCGGGCCCGCGCCGCCTCGGGCATGAAGCGCAGCAGACCATCCCAGGTGCGGGTGGCCAGGGTTTCGTCGGTATCGACGGCTACTACTTGAGCAAACAGGCCGCCCTGCACGGCGCTGGCGGGCTGAATGGAGCTAGGGGCCGCGCGCCGCTCATACACCCGAAATAGCACCGTGAGCAGGCCCTCGAAGGAGCCATCGTAGGTGTAGTCGGCGGGCGGGTTATGCAGCTCCGGGGCGGCGGGGCGCGGGGCTACTGGCCCTAGGGCCGTGCTAGCGGGCTGAATGGGAACGAGGCGACTCACGCAGATGGCGATGGGAGGTTAGGTAGTAGCGGGCGGCGCGGCAGCCATGAACTTCAGCAGCAAGTTGTTTACGGCAGCGAGCTCTTCGAGGTGCACCCAGTGCGTGGCGTCCGGAAAGAAGTGCAGCTGCCCATTGGCGCACTCTTGCAGGCTCAGTTCGGCTAGGCGCGCTTTCAAAAACACATCCTTTTTACCCCAGATAACTTGCAGCGGCACCTCGATGCGGGGCCAGGGCAGGCGGCCCGAGCGGCGCAACGCCCGGTACCAGTTTATCATCGCCGTGAGGGCGCCGGGCTGGGCCCACGCGGCCACGTAGCGGTTTAGCTCGTCGGCAGTGAACGTGCCGGGCCGGGCGGTGCCGGCTAGCGTGCGCCGCCCGAAGGCCCAGTTGCGCCGCCGAAACAGCCGCTCGGGCAGCCACGGCAACTGAAAAAACAGGATGTACCAGCTATGCAGCAGCTGGGTAGGCACGCGCCATAAGTTGCGCCCCACTGCCGCCGGGTGCGGCACGTTGATGATGGTAGCGCTGGCCAGCCGCTCGGGGTACTGCGCCGCCAAGTACCAGCTCACAACGGCGCCCCAGTCGTGGCCGATGACGTGGGCCTGGTGGCGGCCGGCAGCATCAAGCAGTCCCATCACGTCGGCGGCTAGCACCGGCAAGGTGTACGAACTGATGCCTGGGGGCTTGTCACTCAAGTTATAGCCGCGCTGGTCGGGCACCCACACGCGGTAGCCGGCAGCCACCAGGGCGGGTAGTTGCTGGTGCCAGGTTTCCCAGTATTCGGGGAAGCCGTGCAGCAAGATGACCAGTGGCCCATCCACGGGCCCGCACTGCACCACGTGCAGCCGCAAGCCGTTGGTGGGTACGTCGTGGTGCTCTAGCTGCAGGTCCATGCCTTGCTTACGCACCCTAGGGCCCGCCGTTGTTATGGCCCAGCTTTAGGCTGCTACCTCCGCTTGCTCGCCAGCCTGGCGGGCGTCGCGAGCGGCATCGTGCAGCTGGCGCACCAGCGGCAGCAGCTCTGAGAGGCGGCAGCAGCACGCTAGGCGCGGCACCTGGTTGGTAGTGGCGTCGGCCGAAGCAACTGGGGCTACGGGCTGGGCGGGGGCCGACGCGTCGGCGGGGGCGCGGTGAGTGACTTTCATGGCAAGAACTTAGGCAGGCAATGAATAACCAGTAGCCTACAACTTACTGAACGACGAGCGTATCGATAAGAAAGCGACTCTGGCGGCTGAGAAACTGGAGGTAGTAGGTGCCGGCACGACTGGGCCGAAACTGGTAGGTGGCTGTCGTCACGGCCATCGTATCGGCCTGGCACGAGCAGCCGACGTAGTGGCCGCGCGCCCCAATCTGCTGCGTAATGGGCCCCGTCTTGTTATTGCCGGTGCTCACCACAAGGGTATCAAACGCCCCGCAGCTATTGCCCAGCTTCACGCTGAGCGCGTAGCTAACCAGTTGGTTGACGGTAGCAGTGCGCGGGCCCGTGGCTTGCACAATGGGCGCCAGCTGCTGCGAGTCGCACACGGGCTCTTGCAGCGCCTGGCAGCCGGCCGAAGCAGCCAGGGCAGCAAACAAGCTCAGGGGCAATACGGTGTTTTTCATGCGGCAAGTTGCGGAAGTTTCGGGGCTGATAGCAGCCCTAGGGCAAGGGTTGCATCAGCCGGCTTGGGCAAATAAATCGAGCTGCTGCGTCACGAGAGCCGAGCGCACGGCCTTGCCCCCGAACAGCACCTGCCGGCGAATCTGCTGCTCGTCGAGCTCGCCCAGGGCAGCCGGCGCCGCGCCGCGGTACGTCATGAAGTGGCGCGCCCGGCGCATCACCACGCCCAGCTGCTTCAGCGTCTCGGCCGTGAGGGCGGCAAAGCGACGAGCCTGCACGATGCGCTCGACCGAGCGGGCGCCCACGCCCGGAATGCGCAGCAGCATAGCGCGGTCGGCCGTGTTCACATCCACGGGAAACAGGTGGCGGTTGCGCAGGGCCCAGGCCAGCTTGGGGTTAATTTCGAGGTCTAGGTACGGGTGCGCGGGGTCCAGAATCTCGTCGGCCTCGAAGCCGTAGAAGCGCATCAGCCAGTCGGTCTGGTACAGCCGGTGCTCGCGGATGAGCGGCGGCTGCGTCACCTGCGGCAGGCGCGCGTCGTCGGTCACGGGCACGTAGCCCGAGTAGTACACGCGCTTCAGTCCGTAGCCCTGGTAGAGCGAGTCGGAGAGCTTGATAATTTGCAGGTCGTTCTCCTGCGAGGCGCCCACAATCAGCTGCGTGCTCTGGCCGGCGGTGGCAAACTGGGGCACTTTCTTGAAGAGCGCCTTCTCCTCCTTGTTCTGGATAATACCGTCGCGAATCTGCGCCATCGGCGTCAGAATCTCCTGGTAGTTCTTCTCCGGCGCCAGCGTTTGCAGGGCCAGCTCCGAGGGCAGCTCAATATTCACACTCAGGCGGTCGGCGTACATCCCGGCCTCGGCAATCAGCTCCTGCGAAGCACCCGGAATGGTCTTGACGTGGATATAGCCGTTGAACTTGTGCACCTCGCGCAGCGTGCGCACGATGCGCACCAGCCGCTCCATGGTGTAGTCGGGGCTCGAAAAGATGCCGCTGCTCAAAAACAGCCCTTCGATGTAGTTGCGGCGGTAGAAGTTAATGGTCAAGTCCACCACTTCCTCCACCGTGAAGGCGGCGCGCTTCACATCGTTCGAGCGGCGCGACACGCAATAGGCGCAGTCGAAAATGCAGTGGTTGGTGAGCAGAATCTTAAGCAAGCTCACGCAGCGCCCGTCCTCGGTGTAGCTGTGGCAAATGCCCATGCCCTCGGCGTTGCCCAGGCCTTTTTGCTCGTTTTTGCGCTTGCCACCGCTGCTGCTGCACGACACGTCGTACTTGGCGGCGTCGGCTAAGATGCTTAGCTTCTCCTGAATGCGCTCGTTCATGAGGTTAGGGGGCGTAAGTGGGCGTAAAAGTAGAGTACGCCACGTGAAAGACAGCCCCTGATAAGCTAATTTTTTTAGAAAAAGTTTCCCGATTGCTGCTTTCAAGCTCAACTGCGCGCAGCAAGCTGGCAGTTAGGTAATTGGCATAGCGCAAGTAGCCTAACGCGGTGTGCTAGGCTGGCCAGGCCTAGGCAGCGACGCTGGGGCGGCCTGTTTCTTGCTACTCGCCTAGGGCCGCAGTGCGCCGCAGCTTCCTTTTTACTTTGCTTTATGTATTCCTTCCTCACCCGC
>Ga0160427_10000694_pt1 | contig 20378 bp, 18 predicted proteins | sample SolpanmetagenomL_FD_108194 | JGI IMG/M metagenome (GOLD analysis project Ga0160427, IMG submission 108194) | Solar panel surface microbial communities from Lawrence Berkeley National Laboratory, California, USA - L | ecosystem: Engineered > Built environment > Solar panel > Unclassified ...
CGCAGTGAAATCCCCTCATCCACGCGGCGGAATCGGCACGTCGAGCGCCTGCCGGCGTCGCCCGTGCGCTACTCGTTTCCCGATACGATCTCCGCCAGCACCTGCTTGTCCAAACGGCGACGAGCCACGAGCCAGTGCAATGGGGCGTTCTTGCGCTCCACGTCCTTCATCGTCCGTGGATGATCGACCTGCAGGTCGCCGAACGCCTCGTGCCCCGTGCCGGCTGCACCGCGATCTGCCGCAGCCTCAACACGGCCTGCTCCCCGCTCGTTCGACGACCTCGCTTCATGCCGCATTCCTTCGGTCCTGGCTGATTCCCTCGATCAGCACGGCCCGAAGCAGCCGGTCAGGTCACGCCGAGCAGCGGATGGCGATCCGCCATATGGATCTATTTTCTAGAACGATTTGCAACAAACAATATATTTTTCGTAATCCACGGCCCTGTGTATCGATCCTCCCAGCTCCGGCAGTTTCCAGGAGGATCATATGCTCATCTTTGACTTGCCGCTGTTGGCGCCTGTGGCGCTGCTCGCAGGCGCGGCCGCCGGCTTCTCAAAACCAGGACGACGCCCGGGAGCCATCCTCGCACTCACCGAGAGGCTTGCACTCGCCGCGCTCGCGGTCGCCCTCGTCTGCGCCGCCACACTGGTGACGTCGGGCCCGGGAAACGGCTCGCGCATCGGCCTTTCCGGGGTGGCGTTGTCCGCACGCGTGGACGCGGTCAGCATCACCATGCTGGTCCTCGTCACGTTCATCGGCTGGATCGTACTCCGCTACGCATCGACCTACCTCGACGGCGAGGACCGGCAGGGTTCCTTCACCGGTTGGCTCTGCCTCACGCTCGCGGCGGTGCTGCTCCTCGTCACGGCCGGCAACCTGTTCCAGCTCGCCGCATCCTGGATCGCCACCAGCCTGTTCCTCCATCGACTGCTGGTTTTCTACCGCGAGCGTCCCGGCGCGCGCCGCGCCGCGCGCAAGAAATTCATCACCGCCCGGCTCAGTGACGGCGCCTTGATCGTCGCCGCCGTGCTGCTGGGCACGGCTTACGGCACGGCCGACATCGGACAGATCCTGAGTGCGGCCCGCGACGGTGACGGTGGAAGTCTCGCCGTGGCGGCGGCCGGCCTGCTCGCGGTTGCCGCCCTGCTCAAGTCCGCGCAGTTCCCGACGCATGGCTGGCTCACCGAGGTGATGGAAACCCCGACACCGGTCTCCGCTCTGCTGCACGCGGGCGTGGTCAACGCGGGCGGCTTCCTGCTCATCCGGTTTGCGGACGTCCTTCTGCTGGCGCCCGGCGTGCTCGCGGGTCTGGTCGCCCTCGGCGGCTTCACCGCCCTGCTCGGAAGCATGGTGATGCTGACCCAGTCCTCCGTGAAGACCTCGCTGGCGTGGTCGACGGTGGCGCAGATGGGCTTCATGACCTTCGAGTGTGGGCTGGCCCTGTTCCCGCTCGCGCTGCTGCACATCGTGGCCCACTCGCTCTACAAGGCCCACGCGTTCCTGGCCTCGGGCGGCGCGGTCGAAGCCGTCACGGCGGCCCGGCGTCCGGGGCCGGTGGCCATACCCGGGGCGGCCGCCGTCGGGCGCGCCTTCCTCTGCGCCCTCACCATCTTCGCCGTCGTCGGCCTCGCTTTCGGGCTGCCGCACGAGTCCCCCCAGGCTTTCGCCCTCGGCGCCATCCTGATCTTCGGCGTCGCCTACATGCTCGCCCAGGGCTTCGCCGACGCTGCCCCTCGCGCGCTGACGTGGCGTACCGCGGCTTACGCGGTCGCGACCTCCATCGGCTACTTCGCCCTTCAGGCAGCCGCCATCCATCTCACGGCGGGCGCGCTGCCGCCCACACCCGCGCCCGGGCCGCTGGAATGGGCCCTGATCATGCTGGCCCTGCTCACCTTCGGCCTCGTCGCGGTCCTGCAGGCGATGTTCCCGCTCTGGGCCTATCACCCCGCCGCCGCCGGCCTGCGGGTCCACCTCGCCAACGGCCTCTACGCCAACGCGGCCTTCGACCGGCTGGTCGGCGGCTGGTCCCTGCGCCCCGCTTCGTGACCGCTTCGGAGATGCCACGATGATCGAGATCGTCCATTCCCTCCCCACCTCCCACGAGCGCGTGAAGGTCGCGGCCGATTCCGCGGGTCGACAGATTCCACCGCTCTGGCCGCTGAATTCCAGCGTCGCCGTCAATCCGTTCCTCGGATCCACCGGCGAGCCGCTCTGGGCCGCTGCGGCGCAGCTGGCCCGGGCGCGCGGCGTCGCGGTCACGATGCCGCGCGGCTGGTACCGCGACAGGGTGGCCTCCGGATCGATCACCGACGAGGATCTCCGGGATGCCTTGGCGGACGCGCCCGCAGGACTGCGGCCGGCCGACCTCGCCGCGCTGAAGGCGGCTTCGGAGTCGGAGGCGCCCCCGGTCAGAGCCGTGCCGACCGTGGCCTCCCTGTGTGCGGAGGCCTCCGGAATCGATTGGCCGGGCCTGATCGCCGACCGGTTCACCGCCTGGGCGGCGGGCTACTTCGACGAGGGGCAAGCCCTCTGGGCCGCACCGTCCGGCGGGGGCGCCCTCGCGCTCTGGCGGTCGTGGGCGGTCCACGACCTGACCCCGGAGATCGCCGGGCTGAACGGGTTCGCGCGCCACGTCTCGGACGTGCCCGACGGAACGCTGCCCGCCCTCGCGCGCGCGACGGCCCGGCTCGGTCTCAGCCCGGAGGCCCTCGAGAGCTACTTCCACCAGATGCTGCTGTCGCTCGGCGGATGGGCCCAGTATGCCCGCTACCGGGCGTGGCAATCGGAGCTCGCCGGCGGATCCGACGGGACGCTGAGGGACCTGCTGGCCATCCAGGTGATCTGGGAGGAGGCGCTGTTCGCCCGCTACGCGGGGCGGATCGGCGGCGCCTGGGCGGCCGCGGCGGCCGAGCATGCGACTCCCGCCCGGCCGACGCGTGACCAAGTCGTCGATAGCGTCCTGCAGGACGCCGCGGAGCGCGCCGCGCAGCGCGCGCTCGCCGCTTGTCTCGCCGACGCTTCACCGGCACCCGCGGGCGGACGCCCGATCCTGCAGGCCGCGTTCTGCATCGATGTGCGCTCGGAGGTTTTTCGTCGGGCCCTGGAGGGGCTGGATCCCCGGATCCGTACCCTTGGCTTCGCGGGTTTCTTCGGCCTGCCGACCGCGCATCGCGGGTTCGCCTCGGACATCGAGGAGCGGCGGCTGCCGGTTCTCCTGAATCCGAGCCTGCATACCTGCTCCGGCGGTCCCGGCGTCGCGCGCGCGGATCAGGCCGCGCGGGTCGCCGCGCGTGCCCAGCGGGCCTGGGGCCGTTTCCGGCAGGCGGCGGTGTCCTCCTTCGCCTTCGTCGAGGCGGCCGGACTCCTCTATCTCGGCACGCTCGTAACCGACTCGCTGGGCCTGACCCGAAGGCCGGCAGGCGGCGAGCCCGCACCGCGACTCGACCCCGCGCTCGACCTCCCGTCCCGGGTCACGATCGCGGCGAACGTTCTGCGCGCGATGTCGCTGACCACGGATTATGCCCCCGTGGTGCTGCTCGTCGGCCATGGGGCGAACGTGGTCAACAATCCCCATGCCAGCGCACTGCATTGCGGGGCCTGCGGGGGATATTCGGGTGAGGTGAATGCCCGGCTGCTGGCGCGGCTTCTCAACGAAGCGGAGGTGCGGATCGCGCTCCGAGAAGGCGGTTTGGACGTGCCGGTCGATACGGTCTTCGTCGCGGCCCTCCACGACACGACGACGGACGACATCACGCTTTACGCCGCGGATCTCCCGCGGACGAGCGCGTCGGGGGACCTGGATCGTGTGAGGGCTTGGCTCGCTGCGGCGGGCGTGATCGCCCGCGGGGAACGGGCGCTGCGCCTGCCCCGCACCGCGGACGGCCGGTCCGTCGCGCGTCGGAGCCGCGACTGGGCTGAGACGCGCCCCGAATGGGGGCTGGCCGGGTGCAGCGCGTTCATCGCCGCGCCGCGTCACCGCACGGCGGGCGGGTCGCTCGGCGGCCGCGCCTTCCTGCACGAATACGATTGGCGACAGGACACCGGCTTCGGCATCCTTGAGCTGATCCTCACCGCGCCGGTGGTGGTGGCGAGCTGGATCAGCCTCCAATACTACGGCTCGACCGTCGCGCCGGATCTGTTCGGATGTGGCAACAAGCTTTTGCACAACGTCACGGGCGGCATCGGTGTCCTGGAGGGGAACAGCGGTCCCCTGCGCGGCGGCCTCGCGCGACAGGCGGTGCACGACGGCGAAGGCTACGTTCACGAACCCCTGCGGTTGACGGTGTGCATCGAGGCGCCGCGCGAGGCGATCGCCGACATCCTGCATCGCCACGCGGAGGTGCGCGCCCTGTTCGACAATCGCTGGCTCCACCTGTTCGCCCTCGACGAGAATGGCCGGATGGCGTGGCGCTACGTCGGCGACCTGCGCTGGACCGGCGTCTCCGGAACGCCCGCTGTCGCGTCGGGCTCGGCGCTGAGAGCTGCGGGGTGAAGCCCGGGCACGCCCCCGCGGCGCCCGACTCCGGATCGCCGCCAGCTCACCCGGCGTCGGGCGCCGCGGGCGGCGATCGGCTGACGGTGACCAGGTCGCGCAGCAGCGGGTTGGGGAAGCGTCTCGTCTGGGTAATCGCGTAGAAGCGCTCCGTCACGTCCGGGATGCGACAGTGCTCGATCAACAGCCCCGCCTGCAACTCGTCCTGAACGACGATGGGGGGCACAACCGCGACGCCATCGCCCTCGCGCGCCAGCAGCCGAAGCATGGCCATGTCGTCGACTTCGGCCTGGATGACCGGACGGATGCCTGCCAGGGACAGCACGCGGTCGAGCGCCACCCGGATCTCGCTGTCGAGGCTGGGCAGCATGACGGGAACGGTGCGGAGCGCCTCCGGGAAGCGGAGCGGCTGCCCGTCCGGCCTTGGCCGCCCGACCAAGCTTACCGGCTGCTCGGCGATGAGATGGCTGTGCAGGTCGGTGGCCGCATCCCGCCGAACCGCAATGGTCGCGAGGATCACATCGAGGCTGTGCATCTCCAGCTGGGTCAGAAGGTCATGCATCGTGCCCGAGCGGAGCACGAGCTCGATATCGGGCCGCCCGATCACGGGCCTGAGGAACTCGAGTTGAAAATTACGCGAAAGGGTCGTGAGAGCGCCCACACGCAGCACGTGCTGGGCCGTGTGCGGCCGTCCCTGCAGGACCTTGATCAGCTCATCGCCCGTCTCGAAGACCGTATTGGCGTAGTCGAGGGCGATGCGGCCGGCCTCAGTCAGGATCAGCTTCCGGCCGCGGCGCTCGAACAGGTCGTGTCCGAGCTGCTGCTCGAGCCTCTGCAACTGAACCGACAGGGCGGATTGCGACAGGTTCAGGAATTCCGCGGCCCGGGTGAGGCTTCCCGCGTGCGCGATGCGGTGGAACAGGCGCAAGTGATGGTAGTTCAGGGCCGTCATGGTTCGTATTTACAGATGCGAAGGATCCGCGGCAATATTTGAATTTGCTACAGGGAGGGTAGTTGCCTTAATATTTCTCCTGAACATGGCCCGACAAACCTGCTGAACGCGTGAGAGGCCGGTTCGCTGAAGCGCTGGGGAGACCGATGTGGCCTTACCTGACAACGATCTCGGTGGAGCGAAGCACCTCGATTCGACGGTGCGTTTTCTAATCGGCGACGTCGAAGTTCACACGTGTGCCGGCAACACCCGCAAGATCTGCATCTTGGCCGAGCAATTTCTCCGACACATGCATTCACGAGGTTTTCGGCCCACGGTCATCGTCGAAGGCCGGGACAACCTGAGCCGCCTGAGAATCGAGCGCTACCTTCAGGAGGTCTCCCGCGAGCTCGATCTATGTCCTGATGGGCTTCCAGGCCGGACCGCTTGACCGAACGTGATCGCGACGCGGGGCGCGAATGGATCTCTCGAGATGCGAGGGATGGGGCCTGCACTGCGACGCCTGCGGCATCCCGATCGTGACCCCGGTGGAATACGCGTGGCCGACCGCGCAGAGCGCCCGATGGGTACCGAGCGGCGGTGGAGATCATCGTCCGCAGCGAACTCGGCGACCCCGACAAGATCGCCGGATCGCCCGGGCCCCGGGGCATGCTCCCCACCAAGACCAGGGAGCGGCCCTGGAGAACGCATGACGGCGTCCCGCTCTGAGGCGGGCGGCGCTTCTCGTCGGGTGACTGGACTGGAAAGCGGAGTTCGGAATCCGTGAGCCGATGGCAGCAGGAATACCGAGGCTGGCACATTTGGCGGGATCAGTCGGCCTTCCATGCGCGCGAGCCGGCTTGCCGCTATCCGGCCTGCACACTGACTTCGCGCAGCCTCCGTCGACTCCGGATGGGCGTCGACGCCATTGAGCGGTCGTATGCCGGCGAGGCGGCCCCGATCTGGTATCTGTTCGCGGTGACCTTTCCCGAACTCGGTCCGATCGATCTCAGCATCGTAGAGGATCCCGATCTTGACCGGGTGTGTCGTCTCCGCGTGATCGCCTCACATTGAACGCGGCCATCAGGATTTTCTGAGCTGTCGGACGAGGTCCAGGGCTCCGACGATCCTCGAAGACAGGAGCCCAGCGGCCGGCGCGACAGGGCCGGGAATTCGGTACAGGAGGATCTCGGCGTCTGGCAGCGTCGGAAGCAGAAGTTCCGCAGAGACCGCGATCACGGGCGCCGGTTCGGCGGCGCATGAAATGTTCGACGGGCGCGTGCGCGCGGTCGACCCCTCCGCGCATCAGGGCGGCCCCTGTCCGGTTGCCGGTAGGGCAGGCCGCTGGCAAGCCCCCGTGGCCCGGCGCTCCAGCCCATGGCGTCATCAGAACTTGGCAACGACCGGCCGGCTCTCGACGACGGGTTTGGGGGGGGCCACCCAGAGCGGGGCCGAGACGGTCAGGTAGGTTGCCGTGCCGGCGAACCGGTTGGTCACATCGAACTCGCGCAGGACCCTCACGTTCGTGGAGACGGGGATCACCCCCACTTTGAACGTGTAGCCGATCTGGCCACCCAGCGCCGTGACCCTGCCCTTGAAGGGCCCGATCCGGTCGCCCCGTCCGCTATCGCCCGTGAGCTGGTTGTAGAAGTACCCCACCATGCCGACCGAGAGTTCCTGGCTCAGGTACTTCGAGGCCGACCATTCCAGGTGAAACTCGGTGCCGGTGAGATACTGGGTCGCCGGATTGATCCAGTTGAAGGTTACTCCCGGCACCACCGAGAGCTCGTAGCCGAGGAGCGGATCGAGGTAGGTGAACGCCGCACTCAGGTCCAGGGCCGGCCGATTGAGCGAGATGTTGGACAACTGTCCGGTCTCGTAGGAACCGGATGGAACGACCCCGAGGATGGTCGTGCTCCAGTGGAAGTTGCCCGAATGCCAACCGACGAATGAGGCGAGATAGATGTCGCCGACATTGAAGACGGCATCGCGCTCGCGCCCGGCGATGATGCGGTCGATGCGCGGCGAAGACAGGACCGCCCCGGCGCTGACGTTGGGTGTGCCGAACGGGATGGTGATCGAGAAGCCGAGATTGCCGCCGAGGATCTCGACAGGGGTGACCCAGATCGGCGTCGCGAAGTTCGCGCTTGTGTCGAGCTTGACGTTCGCGGCGACGACGCCGCCGCTCTGGAAGCTGCGTCCGCCGCCGAGATTGCCCGAATAGAAGTAGGTCTCGCTCTCGAAGTAGAACCCTGGCGGCGGCGTCACGCCCGCCAAGGGGCCGCGGTTGCCCAGCACGTAAACACCCTGGGCCGACTCGGCCGCGCGCGCGGCCGGTGAGGCGATCAGGGCCGCGGTGCACAGGAGCATCGCGCCGAACGACCGGCAAGTGATCGACATGGCCATGACCCGTTTTCGCAGCCGTTACTGCCAAGGTTGCACGACCTGCGCAGGCTTTCAAGCGCCGTGATTGGTCCGGAGCACACTGATTTCGGTGCAATGCGCGACGATGTGCGAGTTTTTCGACTGGCGAATTCAAATTCTGTCGACGATCTGGCCGCCTAAAATTTCCGGAAGCTGTCACATATGATCAAGTCCGATCGCTCGGCGGTGATATAGTGGAGCTCCGGCCGGGACGGCCCTGCCATGATGCGACCGCGAACCGAGGCATCGCGCAGCAAATCGCCTGATCCGGATGTGATCAGTTCGCAGATACACGCGATCGGCCTTCCAGCGGGAGAGTGGCCGCTCTGATCGCACCGGGAGCCGTCCGATGCTTCGCACCGTAAGCTTGGCCCTGATCACCCTGACCGTCTCGGCAGCCTGGGGCGAAGAGCTTCCCCGCTACGACGTCGAAGCGATGTGCCGCGCGGCCCCTACGCTGCAGGGCGATGCAGCCGGGGCCACGGACCGGAACTGCGTCCGGGACGAGATGCAGGCGCGCACGCAGTTGGGACCGCTATGGGCCGGCTTCGATGCGCAACGTCGCGACGCCTGCGTGCGGGTGGCGAGAATCGGGGGACCCCCGAGTTACGTCGCCCTACTGACGTGCCTGCAAATGTAGCCGGCGACGTAGTCCCGTACCTGAATGGCGCGAAGACGCCGCAGGCTGACACTCCTGCAGACGATGACCTGATCCCTTGGAGTGGACCCATGGCTCCCCATTCCCACGCCGTGGTGCTGGCTTCGACCGTTCCAGAGGGGCTGAAAGCTCCGGGGTCGGGTTGGGACATCCAGAGCATCGATCCGCCCGGACCCCCATCGGGCTCCATCCTGCCGGGCGTCGCGGGCGAGATCGCCTCCGTGCTGCGGGAACTCGGCGCCGATCCCGCCCCCGTCTTCCGGGCCGCGGGCCTGGACCCTGCCATGTCGACAGACCCGAACGCGATCATCCCACTGGGAGCGTTCTGTGCGCTCATCGCGCGCTCGGGCGCCTGCACCGGCTGCCCCCATTTCGGGCTCCTTCTCGGCCAAAGGGTCCAGCTGCCCGCTCTCGGCCTCGTCGGTTCCTTGATGCTGCATTCCGAGACCGTCGGCGATGCCCTGCGCAGCCTGATCCGTCATGTGGAGATGCAATGCATGGGCGCCACGACGGCGCTGACCGCCAATGACGGCACGGCCGTCTGGAGTTGCGTGGTCTACGAGCCAGGAACGGACTGCGCTGACCAAGTTGCCGACGCCGCCGCCGCGGCCGCCACCAACGTCATGCGGGCGCTCTGCGGCGGGGACTGGTCCCCGACGGAGGTGCACCTCCCGCGCGCCGTACCGGAGGATCAGCCGACCTACCGTCGCCTGTTCAGGGCCCCGGTCCGGTTCAACCGCGAGGCCGCAGCCCTCGTTTTCCCCGCTCTCCATCTCGACCGGGTCCTCCAAGGCGCCGACCCTGTGCTGTTGCGGACCCTGCAGGACAAGCTTCAAGAGCGGACGCGCGGGTCCGCCCCTGACTTCGTCGCGCGGCTCCGGCAATTGCTCCGCACCGAGCTGATGCGCGGCGGCTGCTCCGCCGAGAAAGTCGCGGGACTACTCGCGATGCACCGTCGGACACTGGCCCGACGCCTGTCCGCGGAGGGGACCGCGTTCAGCATCATGGCGGACGAGGGTCGCTTCGAGATCGCCCGCCAGCTGATCGATCATACCGATATCCCCCTCGCGCAGATTGCGGCAGCCCTCGACTTCTCCGAAGCCTCGGCGTTCACGCGCGCGTTCCGCCGCTGGTCCGGTCAGACTCCGAGCGCTTGGCGCATGGAACACCGCCGGTTTGCCAGTTCGTGAAGATTGCGAAGACGGAAGTTTTACTTGTTTTGAATTCTCTATCTGTCCCGAAAAATTGAGTTCGTGTCACGCACGATCAAGCACCTGTGCGGACGCGGGTTATCGTGATGGCTGCTGCGATCCGGCTTGGCGCGCGACGTGGTCAGGCCGGCAGCGCACGGAGGGCTCGTCATGAAGGTCGTCCTGGTCGTTCTCGGTCTCTTCGCAGGACTGCTCGCATACTACCCGACGGAGGCGAACGCCGTCGTGTGCGCCCGCGGCGTCTACCGGGCTGGCTGCGTCGGCCCGCGCGGCGCCGTCGGTGTCCGGCGCGGGGTCTACGGCCCGCGCGCGGTGGGGGTCGTCCGGCGAGGCTATTACGGGCCGCGCATGGTCGGCGTCCGTCGCTACCGGCGCTGGTGATGCTGAGTCCCGACACCGCCTCCTGAGCGTCTCATGGCCTGCGCTCCCATCCGGGAGCGCGCCGAAGGGAGCAGTGCATGTCGTCCGGTCTCCGCGATGGTCCCGCTCTCGCGATGCCGCCCCGGGACCGCACCGGGATGGTTCGGCTCCCCGGAGGGACGTTCCGCATGGGCTCGGATCGGCACTACGCGGAGGAAGCACCGGCTCACCGTGTGACCGTCGACGGCTTCTGGATGGACCGCACGCCGGTCACCAACGCGCAGTTCCGCGCCTTCGTTTGGGCGACCGGGCATGTGACTGTTGCGGAGAGGCGGCCGGACCCGAAAGACTATCCCGGGGCCTTGCCGCACAGGCTGCAGGCGGGCTCGCTCGTGTTCAAGCCACCGAAGTGCGCCGTTGACTTGCGCGACGGGAGCTCGTGGTGGCGGCTCAGGTTCGGGGCGCATTGGCGTAGGCCCCTCGGTCCCGGATCCTCGATTGCTGGGCTCGACGAGCACCCGGTGGTCCATGTGGCTTACGCGGACGCCGAGGCTTACGCCCGCTGGGCCGGCAAGGACCTGCCGACGGAAGCCGAGTGGGAATACGCCGCCCGCGGAGGGCTCGACGGCGCGGAGTTCGCCTGGGGCGACACTTTCGTGCCGGCTGGCCAGCACATGGCCAATACCTGGCAGGGCCTCTTTCCGCACCAGAACCTCGCCGAGGATGGCTTCACGCGCACCTCCCCGGTCACCGCCTTTCCGTCGAACGGCCACGGCCTATTCGACATGATCGGCAATGTCTGGGAGTGGACCTGCGATTTCTACGCGTCGAAGCACGCCGCCGATGCCACGAAGGCCTGCTGCATTCCCCTAAACCCAAACGGTGCCCGCGAGGAGGACAGTATCGATCCTCGCAACCCGCGCAGCAAGATCCCGTGCAAGGTCGTGAAAGGTGGCTCGCATCTCTGCGCGCCCAACTATTGCCGCCGCTACCGGCCTGCGGCCCGCCACGCGCAGCCAGTCGATACCTCAATGAGCCACGTCGGCTTCCGGTGCATCGCGAGAGACAGGAGTTGACCATGAGTCACGACGACACGCACGCGAGGCATCAAGAGAGCCCGGCCGCGCAGAGCGCCTTCAACCGCCGGAACATCCTTCTCACCGGAACCTCGGCCCTCGCGGCCGCTGCGCTGGTGTCGACCGCGCCGACCGCGACCGCCCAGACCCAGGCGCAAACCCAGCCGCAACCTTCGGCAGCCGGACAGAAACCCAACATCGTGGTCATCATGGGCGACGACATCGGCATCTGGAACATCGGCGCCTACCACCGCGGGATGATGGCGGGACGCACGCCCAACCTCGACCGGCTGGCGACCGAGGGCATGCTGTTCACCGACTACTACGCCGAGGCGAGCTGCACGGCCGGGCGCGCGGCCTTCATCACCGGGGAGCTGCCGATCCGCACCGGCATGACAACCGTCGGCCAAGCCGGCGCTGCGATCGGCATCCCGGCCGAGGCGGTGACCATCGCCACGACGCTCAAGGGCATGGGCTACGCCACCGGCCAGTTCGGCAAGAACCACCTTGGCGACAAGAACGAGTTCCTGCCGACCGTGCACGGCTTCGACGAGTTCTTCGGCTACCTCTACCACCTCGACGCGATGGAGGACCCGGCCCATCCCGCTTACCCGCAGGAGCTGTTGAACAGGGTCGGCCCGCGCAACATGGTTCATTCGTGGGCGACCAGCGTCGACGACCCGACGGACGATCCCCGGTGGGGCAAAGTCGGCAAGCAGCGCATCGAGGATGCCGGCACGCTCTACCCGAAGCGGATGGAAACGATCGACGAAGAGATCCGCGATCTGGCGCTCGGATTCATCGACAAGGCGAAGGCGGACGGCAAACCCTTCTTCGTCTGGCTCAACCCCACCCGGATGCACGTCACCACGCACCTGTCGCAGAAGTATCAGGCGACGCGTAACTCCAAGAACGGCTGGAGCATTCAGGAAGCCGGCATGGCGCAGCTCGACGACGTCGTCGGTGCGGTGATGAAGAGGCTGGCAGACCTAGGGATCGACGACAACACCATCGTGGTCTTCACGACCGACAACGGGACCGAGGTTTTCACCTGGCCGGATGGGGGGCAGACCCCCTTCGCCCAGTCGAAGGGCACCGTGATGGAGGGCGGCTTCCGCGCCCCGGCGATGATTCGCTGGCCGGGCAAGGTGCCGGCGGGCACGGTCGAGAATGGTGTTATGTCCGGCCTGGATTGGTTCGCGACCCTCGTGGCGGCCGCGGGCAACCCGGATATCGGCGCGGAGCTCAAGAAGGGTAAGACGATCGGCGACCAGACCTACAAGGTGCACCTCGACGGTTACAATCAGTTGGACATGATCACCGGCAAGGGTCCATCGAAGCGCAATGAGGTCTGGTACTTCGGCGAGAGCGAGCTCGGTGCCGTGCGGATCGGCGATTACAAGTATCGCTTCATCGACCAGCCCGGAGGGTGGCTCGGCGACAAGACCAAGCCCGATGTGCCCTACATCACGAACCTGCGGCTCGACCCGTTCGAGCGCACCGGCTGGCCCGACAACGGGACCAAGGCCGGGGCGCAGAACTACATGAGCTGGTTCCTGTATGAGTTCTGGCGCTACGTCTTCGTCCAGCAAGAGGTGGAGAAGCTCGCCATGACCGCGATCGAGTTTCCGCCGATGCAGAAGGGCGCGAGCTTCAACCTCGAAGCGGTGAAGGCGAAAATCCAGGCGGCCCGGTCAGCCTTGGCGAAGTGAGCGATGGAAGCTCGCATTGGCAAGCGGCAGCGAGGCGGCTGAGACGGGTCTCGATGAGCATACCTCATCGAGACCCGCGTTTCCGAGCGCGCGGCAGCCGACCGGCCGACCCGATTGAGATTGGCCATGGATCAGTAAGGTCTCAACGAAAGCAACAGCGGCGTCGCTCCGATCCGAGCCTGAGAAGGTCGCCGTTTCATGAATCGATCCCGGCGCGGCGACAGGGCCTTCGCGTGCATTCAACCGGATGGGCGAGACCAGATCTGCGACATGTGGGCGTGCTTATGAAGAGAAACCGCATCTCGGCGGCGAAGCTCCCCCGTCGTCCCTGGCGTCGACGGCGTTCCACGGGGGCATCGGGAACTCCAAGTCTTGAGCTTGGTAGTAGTCCCCTCTGCTTCGGATCGAATGCGGGGTCCTTCCAGGTGGCTCGACCTGTGTTCGAGCCTCGCTAGCGTCGGCGACGCGCCCGGCAGACTGGCGCCGCACTCAGGTCCGGAACATAATCGCGCGCTGATCGGCGAGCTCGGGCCGCCCCCGGTGCGTCTCGGAAACACTTCAGGGGGGCGGAGCTGGGTTTTCCTGGAGCGGATCGATGCGCCTCGGAATCAATCCGGCGATGCCTCGCTTCCGAATGCCTGCGCGGGGCTCGCTGTTCCGGCAGTATTTCTTTGTCCTGTTCGCGGCCGTGGTCGTTCCGTTGCTCGCCGCCGGCGGCAGTCAGGCTTGGTTCGGGTATCAGGTCCAGAGAGCGCATCTGAACGACCTCCTCGGAGCCGAGGCCCGGACCGCGGCCGCGCGTATCGCGATCTTCATCGACAGCATCGAGAACCAGCTCGCCTGGATGGTCCACTTGCCCTGGGCGCAGGGAGCCGACGAACGGCGGCGCATCGATGCCCTGCGTCTCCTGCGCCACGCCCCTGCGGTAACCAGCCTCAGGCTGATCGACGGCGCCTCGAAGGAGCGGCTGTCCGTGTCGCGGGTCGGCCTCAATCGCGTCGAGAGCGGCGATGACGCATCGGCGGATCCGGCGGTTCTGGGGGCTCGGACTGGGCAAGCCTGGTTCGGCCCGGTCACCTACCACCGCAACACCGAACCGTACATGACCGTGGCCGTAGCGGGGAACCGCGCCGCGGCGGGCGTTGCGGTCGCCGAGATCAATCTGAAGCTGATCCTGGACGTCATCGCGGGCATCCGGATCGGTGAGAACGGACAAGCCTTCGTGCTCGACCGGCCGGGCCGGCTGATCGCGCATCCTGACATCAGCCTCGTCCTGCGCGGCGCCGCGGACCGGACGGCCGAGAATTTCCAGGCCCTGCGAGCGGCAATCCTCGCGCAGGATGGGCGCGCGGTCGCCGGTCCGGACCCCGCCGGGCGCGCCGTGGTCGCCGCCCTGGCGCCTGTTCAGGGGCCGGACTGGAGCGTGATCGTCTACCAGCCGTCCGCTGAGGCGTTCGGACCGATCCGCGCCGCCTTCTGGCGCCTGCTCGGCCTGCTGCTCGCCGGCACAGGCTTCGCCGCCGTGCTCGCCTATTGGCTCGCCGGCCGCATGACCGGGCCGATACGCCTGCTGGAGGACGGCGCGTCTCGCATCGGAGCCGGCCAGTTCGATCACCGCATCGACATCGCGCGGAGCGACGAGCTGGGGCGGCTCGCGACCCGCTTCAATCAGATGGCACGCGAGGTCGCGATCTCGCGGGAACGCTCGGAGCGCATCGACCGGCTCAAACGCTTCCTCGCGCCGCAGGTCGCCGAACTCGTGGACCGGACCGGTGATGACAGCGTCCTCGATGGACAGCGCGTGGAGGTCGTCGTCGTCTTCGGCGACCTGCGCGGCTTCACCCCGTTCTCCGCCCGATCCGAGCCGACCGTCATCATGGACGTGCTGGGCGAATATCACGCGGCTGTCGGTAGGACGGTGAACCGGCACGGCGCGACGCTCGTGAGCCTCGCCGGCGACGGCGTCATGATCCTGGTGAACGCGCCGGTGGCCTGTCCCGAGCCCGCGTTGCGGGCCGCCCGCATGGTGATCGAGATGCAGGCGACGGTGCAGGCCCTGGCGGCGACCTGGCGGGCGCGCGGCCATGCGCTCGGCTTCGGGGTCGGCCTGGCGATGGGGCCGGCCACGGTCGGGCGCATCGGCTCCGACAGCCGGATGGACTACACGGCCATCGGCACGGTCACGAACCTCTCATCGCGCCTCTGCGCCTCGGCTCGGGACGGCGAGATCCTGGTCGACCGCACGGCGGCCGAGGCGATCGGGAGCGGCGTCCCGCTCGTGTCGCTCGGGACGCGGCGCCTGAAGGGCTTCGACGATCCGATTGCCGTCTTCGCGGTGGCGGCCGGTGAAGGGACCGACGCTCGGCCGGCGCCGGACGCGGCGGCGTGATGCTGTGCGCTTGGCGAGGAGCGGGCGGATGAGGCGACGCGTCATTCTCTTCGGGCCGGTCAGCGCCCTGCTCGGCGGCGTCATAGCCCGCGCGGCGCAGGCGCGCGCGCCGACGCTTCCGGTGATCGGATATCTCGGCTCCGAGACGCCCGAGCGCGTCGCCAGCCGGCTTGAGGCCTTCCGTGGCGGGCTCGCCGAGGCCGGGTTCGCCGAGGGGCGCAACGTCGCGATGGCCTTTCGCTGGGCGGACGGGCGCTACGAGCAGCTGCCCGCGCTCGCGAAGGAGCTGGCCGCAAGCGGGATCGCGGTCCTGGTTGCCCCCGGCGGTGCGCCCGTGGTTCTCGCGGCGCGGGCGGCGACGGAGACGATCCCGATCGTCTTCGAAATGGGCGGCGATCCGGTCGCCCTCGGCGTGGTGGATGATCTGGCCCGGCCTCGCGGCAATCTCACGGGCGTGTCGAGCCTGAGCGTCGAGGTCTCGAACAAGCGGCTCGAGTACATGCGGGAGCTGTTTCCGACGACCGCCGCCCTCGCCGTCGCCGTCAACCCGTCCAGTCCCACAGCCGGCTCGCAGCTGGCCGGCCTCCAGGCCTCGGCCGGAAGCCTCGGCCTGCAACTCCATGTGCTGGAGGCCCGTCGCGAGGACGAGTTCGAGACGCTCTTTGCGGCGCCACGCCGGCTGGGGGTGCCCGGCCTCGTCTTCACCTCCGACCCCTACTTCGCCTATCGCAGCGCGCATCTTGCGACGCTGGCCAACCGTCACGGCCTGCCCGCCATCACCCAATCCCGCGACTTTCCCAATGCCGGCGGACTGATGAGCTATGGGGGCGACTTCACGCAGACGCATCGCCAGGCCGGCCTCTATGCCGGCCGCCTGCTCCGGGGCGAGATGCCCCGCGATCTGCCGGTGCAGCTCGTCACGAAGGTTGAACTGTTCGCCAACGTAGGGGCGGCCATGCGCCTCGGCGTGACCTTGCCGCCCTCGATCCTGAGCAGCGCGGACGTGGTGATCGAGTAGAGACCCGACGCAAGCGGGCTCGTCGGCCACCGTCGCGATCAGCGGGCGCTGCGAAAACGCGGCAAGAGCATGCCGGCCTCGCGCCGATAGCGCCGGTAGCGATCACCGAAGAAGGCGACAAGGTCGCGCTCCTCCAACTGGATACCGACGAGGATGTAGGCTGTCGCGACCGCCGCGAACAGCAGGTGGCCGACCGTCATCGTCGGCGCCGCCCAGAACGCGACGACGAAGCCGAGATAGATCGGGTGCCGAACGTGCCTGTAGAGGAGGGGCGTCGTGAACGCGGCCTCACTCGGCGCGGTCGGGCGCCGCCCCTGAAGGGCCTGCTTGAGCCCGAAGAGGTCGAGGTGGCTGATCATGAAGGTGCTGGCGAGGACCACGAGCCAGCCAATCCAGAAGAGGGCGGTCAAGAGGGCCGCCGCGACCGGGTCCGAGATCGACCAAACGGTCGCCGGGAGTGGGCGCCATTGCCAGAACAGCAGCAGCAGCGCGAGGCTCGCCAGGAGGACGTAGGTGCTGCGCTCGACGGGCTTCGGGACGAAGCGTGTCCACCAGAGTTTGAAGCGCGGGCGTGCCATCACGCTGTGCTGAAGCGCGAAGAGGGTGAGCAGGGACACGTCCACGGCGACGGCGAGCCCCGGATCGACGATCGACCCATCGTCTATGCTCTTCGGAACGAAGACGCGTCCGAGAAATCCGACCGCGTACAGGAAGGACAGCAGGAAGACGGCGTAGCAGATCAAGGCGTAGGTCATGCGGGCGGCGTGCGACATGGGAGAACTCCAGCGACTGAAGCGTGGTCGGCGGCGCTCCGAGGCCGGATCCACGGCCCGGTACCTCGCGGCTCGAACCTTCATCCGGCCAACCGGGCACCCGCGTCCGTGATCGCCGTCACGGACGCGGAGCGGCGCAAGGGGCATGGCCGTCTCCTCAACCGAGGAGGATCCGGTGGCCGCTGCGTTCTCTGTGTTCCGATTCTGGCTCGACTGCCGCCGTACCCAGCGCGAACTCGCCGCGTTCAGCGAGCGCGATCTCGCGGATCTCGGCCTCGCCCGGTCCGATGTGACGCGTGTCACCGTCGTCAGGGCCGCACGGTAGCGGCCGCGCCCGCCCGCGGCGCGGCCAGCACGCCTCCGGTACTGCGCCGCCCTTTCCCGGGCGGATGGCGAGTTCGCGGGCGTTCTGGTATCCATGGACGGCCGTCCGGCCTCCGGTTCCGTTCGGGTCCGTAGCTCCAGCAGGAGCAACTTCCGTGGCCGATCCGGCCCAGTTCGAGCGGTTGCTGTCCGCCAGCCCCTTCTTCGGCCGCCTCGAGTCCACCACGCGGCGGGCCGTCGCCGACCTTTGTGTCACCCATAGCCTCGCCCGCGGCGAGACCCTGTTCCTGAAGGACGACCCGGCGGACGCGTTCTACGCGATCCGCCGCGGCGAGATCCGGATCACGGTCAGCACCGGCGCGGGCCGGCGGATGACGCTCAACGTGCTCGGTCCGGGGGACATTTTCGGCGAGATCGCGCTGTTCGATGGCCGGCCGCGCAGCGCGGATGCCGTCGCTGCCGAGCCGGCGGAGTTGTTCGCGGTTCGCCGCCGCGACATGCTCGACCTCGTCGGCCGGCACGCCGACCTGTCGATGCGGATCATCGAACTCCTGTGCGAGCGCCTGCGCTTCGCCAGCACCCGGCTCGAAGAAACGGTGCTGATGCCGTTGCCCGCGCGGATCGCGCGACGCCTGCTCGCCCTGGCGCAGGATTTCGGAAGCGAAATCCATATCTCGCAGGATGACATCGCTGACTACGCGGGCACGACCCGGGAGACGGTCAACCGGCAACTCCAGTGCTGGCGGCGCCAGGGCATGCTCGATCTGCACCGCAATCGCGTCGTCGTACGCGATCCCGCGGCCCTCGCCTCGGCCGCCTTGTCGTGACCGCGCACGATGACGGGTGCTGACAAGCCCTCAGCATCATCTGATCGGCCCCCACGAGGTGGTCCACAATCAAAGTGAGTGTGCGGTGGGGGCGGATCAGAGCCATCCTCAGGATCAACGGCCTCGACGATGGGTCCCGGCGCCTCGGTGATCACCAACGCGCCGAGACCGCGGTTGCAGGCCTCTGCGAGCCGATCGCTGTTCTCGTTCGGCATGACCCGCAGCAATTCGATCGTGGTCCCGTAATGGCAGCCTCACGTGCCATCGGCGTGTCTCGAAGCGACGACGAGGGATCACGAATGACCGCCGAAACGACGTTTCCGGCGATGACCTGCGGAGCCTGTTCGAGGTTCGGCCCGACCGTTACGGCCTCCTACAAGACTCCAGATCCGTTGTGCCCTTTGAAGCACCGAACGACATCTGCTTATGAGAGAGCCATTTCGATCTTGCCAATCGATGGGCCCGGGCACCTGCGGCGGAACAAGCTACCAGTAATGATGCATCATTTCGAGGAGCTTGTTGGCCCAACCAGTCGAAGCAGGGTGGGCCGCTTCATATTGGTTTATTTTCTGCTCGAAAGCCATCGCAGCGGATCTTGCTTTCTCCGAAGCAGTAAATGTTTGATACGAGTAGTGGTTAGCGTCTGAGGAGGCGGTCGCCGAGCTATCCGCACTGGAAGGCGCCGCAGCCGGAGGCGTGCTTGTAGAACCAACGGCGTTCGTCTGCTCATTGGTTGAGGGTTGGGAGGTGTTACCCGCACGTGACCAATGCGAGTGATGCCCCCCTCTGTGGCTGTGGCCGAACGTGTTGGCAGCGCTGGTGCTTGGTTGATGCGCGGTTGTCGTATTCGCCGCCGGGGGAGCGGCCGTCCCCCCCGGGCTGGTAGCTGCCGTGTTCTGCACACCCGTCGCGCTGCCAACTCCGCTGGTTGTCGGCGCAGGATCGACGGCGGCGGGCTGAGCCGCGCTCGCCGAGCTGCCAGCCACCGTCTGAGGCGCCGCAGTGCTCCCCGAATGCGTCGTTCCGGTCGGAATGGTATGATCGGTAGCGTTGCCAATCGAGCTGCCAGCCGATGATCCGGTGGATGCCCCGGCCACGGGGGTGTTGGCCATGCCATCCACGGTCGTGGCCGAGCCAGCGGTGGTCGTCGAGCCGGCGGCTGAGTTGCCGGCTGCGTTGGGGGCCACTCCCTGCGCAGAGGCGGTCGAACCCGCGGTCACGACTTGCGTGGTGCTCACGCTCGGGGTGTTTCCGGCTGAGCCAGACGTGCTCGTCGAGCCCGCAGTCGGTCCGCCCGTGCTCGCAGAGCCTGATATCACCGGGTTAGGTGCCCCCGTCGTGCTACTGACCGATCCGTTTGAGGATGTGCTGGTTCCGGTCGTGCTAGCTGTGGTCCCAGCGGAGCCACTCGTGATGGCCGAGCCCGTGGAGGTGGTGCTCGTGTTCACGGAGGGTGCGGCCGTGTCCGCTGTACCCGACGAACCAGTGGTTGCTGGACTGGTCGAGCCTGTCGCGCTGGTCGTTGATCCCGACGAGCCCGTTGTGCCCGCGTTCGCGCTGACCGCCGATCCCGCAGTCGTACCAGTCGAGTTCGTTGCGCCCGTGCTTGAGCTGCCGGCCGCCTGGGAGATGGCCTTGCTGTAGATGGGCTCCAGGTAGGTCCGGGTGGCGTCACCGGTGGGGTGAACCCCGTCCACGTACAGCGAGGTGTCGTTGACCGCGCTGTTCTTGCCCATGGTCGGGTCAGCGGCCACGTCGGCGATGGCGTCGGCACCCGCCGAGTTCTCCCTCACCAACTTGTTGTATGCTAGACGCTGCTCTTCGTCGCTCGCATCCCACTTGTAGGCCGTGTCGACGTTGGGCAGGGCGGTTCCAACCACTACGCCGAAGCCCTGCTTGTGGGCGTCGCCGACCATCTTGACCGTATCGGCGTAGATGTCCTCGGCGCTGACATCGTTCCGGAGGTCGTTGCTGGCCGCCTGGATGACCAGGACGTTCTGGCTCGAGCCGCTTTTGTCGAAGTCAGCCAGGATCTCGGCCGACTTTTCGTTGGCCTGGGTGTCCAGGGTGATGCCGCTCACCGAATGGTTCTTGACTGTGTAGGGAGCGCCCAGCTCGAGGTTCTTCCAGGGGTCGGACCCACTGTAGTCGGCGGTGCCCACGCTGTCGCCGGCGATGACGAC
>Ga0160427_10000695_pt1 | contig 20355 bp, 19 predicted proteins | sample SolpanmetagenomL_FD_108194 | JGI IMG/M metagenome (GOLD analysis project Ga0160427, IMG submission 108194) | Solar panel surface microbial communities from Lawrence Berkeley National Laboratory, California, USA - L | ecosystem: Engineered > Built environment > Solar panel > Unclassified ...
CGGCGAGGAGATGTACCTCGGCGGGATCATGGAGCACATCGAGGAGGCCGGGATCCACTCCGGCGACTCGGCGTGCGTCATCCCGCCGGCGACCCTGGGCCGCGGCGAGCTGGAGCGCGTGCGCACCTCGACCGAGGCCATCGCCCGCGGCGTCGGGGTGCGCGGGCTGCTGAACGTGCAGTTCGCCCTGGCCGCCGACATCCTCTACGTCCTCGAGGCGAACCCCCGCGCGAGCCGCACGGTGCCGTTCGTGTCCAAGGCCACCGGGGTCGCGCTGGCCAAGGCCGCGGCGCGGGTCATGGCGGGCACCTCGATCGCCGAGCTGCGGCGCGAGGGCCTGCTGCCCTCGCGCGGCGACGGCGGGCTGCTGCCGCCGGAGTCCCCCGTGTCCGTGAAGGAGGCCGTGCTGCCCTTCGCGCGGTTCCGCACGGCCGAGGGGCACGTCGTCGACAGCCTGCTCGGGCCCGAGATGCGCTCCACGGGCGAGGTCATGGGCATCGACGCCGACTTCCCGACGGCGTTCGGCAAGGCGCAGGCCGCGGCCTACGGCGGGCTGCCCACGAGCGGGACGGCGTTCATCTCCGTCGCCGACCGGGACAAGCGGGCGATGATCTTCCCGATCAAGCGCCTGGCCGACCTGGGGTTCGAGCTGCTGGCCACCGAGGGGACCGCGGACGTGCTGCGCCGCAACGGTATCCCGAGCACCGTGGTGCGCAAGCACTCCGAGGGCACCGGCGAGGGCGGCGAGCAGACCATCGTGGAGAAGATCTCCGCAGGCGAGGTCGCGGTCGTCGTGAACACCCCCTCGGGCCACCAGGCGCGGGCGGACGGCTACGAGATCCGCGCGGCGTCCACCGCGGTGGGGGCGCCGATCCTCACGACGGTGCAGCAGCTCGCCGCGGCGGTGCAGGCGATCGAGGCGCTGCGCAACGGGCAGGGCACGTCGGTGGCCCCGCTGCAGGAGCACGCCGCGGCCCTGGCCGCGGCCTGGGACGGGTGGCGCGAGTGAGCCCCGCGCCGGCGGGCGCCCGCTTCGGCGCCCGCCTGGCCGCGGCGAGCGCCGAGCACGGCCCGCTGTGCGCCGGCATCGACCCGCACGCCCCGCTGCTGGCGGCGTGGGGCCTCGGCGACGACGCCGCGGGCGTCGAGCGCTTCGGGCGCACGGTCGTCGAGGCCCTGGCGGGGCACGTCGCGGCCGTGAAGCCGCAGGTCGCGTTCTTCGAGCGGCACGGCTCGCGCGGGGTCGCGGCCTTGGAGCGGGTGCTCGCCGACGCGCGCGCGGCCGGCCTCCTCACGGTCGTCGACGCCAAGCGCGGCGACATCGGCTCGACGATGGCGGCCTACGCCGACGCCTTCGCGGGGGAGTCCCCGCTCGCCGGCGACGCCGTCACGGTCTCGCCGTTCCTGGGGTTCGAGTCGCTGCGCCCGGTGCTCGACGTCGCCGCGGCCCACGGGCGCGGCGTGTTCGTCCTGGCGCTCACCTCCAACCCCGAGGGGGCCGGCGTGCAGCACGCCGTGGCGCCCGGCGGCCGCTCGGTGGCCCGGACGATCGTCGAGGCGGCCGCGGGGGAGAACGCCGGCGTCACCCCGGTGGGCGACGTCGGCCTCGTCATCGGTGCGACCGTCGGTGCGGCCGTCGCCGAGCTGGGGCTGGACCTGGGCGCCGTCAACGGGCCGCTCCTGGCCCCCGGCGTCGGGGCGCAGGGGGCGACGGCGGAGGACCTGCGCACGGTCTTCGGCGACGCGCGCCGCCTGGTCCTGGCGACCAGCTCGCGGGAGGTCCTCGGCGCGGGCCCCGACCCGCAGGCCCTGCGCGACGCGGCCCGCCGCACCGCGGACCAGGTGCGCTCGGCCCTGAGCGACTGACCACCCCGTGGTCGCGCGGGGAGTCCCCGCACGAGGACGGGAGGGAGCGGCGAGGCGCTAGGGTCGCCGCAGCAAGCCGACATCTCAGCACTCTGCCCGGTGGAGTCGGTGCGGGACGCGCGTCCGCGGCCCGCACCACCACTGGACGGTTCTCGGCAGGACCACGGGTCGACTCCTCCTGGACGCCGACGACCCCGGGGTGGTCCGCCCGACCGGGCAGCGCGAAGGACCTCCCGTGCCCCCGTCCCCGGACGCCGTCCCCTCGACCTACCGCGACCTGCTGCGCCTGCCCGGCGCGGCCCGCTTCGCCGCGACCGCCGCCGCCGGCCGGGTGGGCATCGCCATGACCGGCCTCGGCCTGCTGCTGCTCGTGCGCGCGCGGACCGGCTCCTACGCCGAGGCCGGAGCCGTCGTCGCCGCCTTCGCGGTGGCGGAGGCGCTGCTCGGCCCCCAGGTCGCGCGGCTGCTCGACCGCTGCGGCCAGACCCGCGTCGTGCCCGTCGTCGTCACCGCCCACGCGGTCGCCGTCGCCGGGCTGCTGCTCGGGGCCGGCCCACCGCCGGTGCTCGCGGCGCTGGCCGGCGCCACGATCCCGCAGCTGGGTGCCCTCTCGACCGCCCGGTGGGTCGCCCTGCTGCGGCGGCGGGACCTCGCACCCCTGCTGCCCGCGGCGTTCTCCCTGGAGTCGCTCGTCAACGCGCTGGCCTACCTCGCGGGACCGGTGCTGGTCACGGTGCTGGCGGGCACCGTCGCCCCCGCGCTCGGCACCGCCACCGCGGCCGTCCTCGTCGTGGGGTCCGGTCTCGGCCTCGCGCTGCAGCGCAGCACGTCTCCCGTCCCCAGCCCCGCCGTCGCGGGCGGACCAGGCCGCCGCCCGGCGCTGCTGCGCCCGGGCTTCCTCGCCGTCGTCGCCGTCAACCTGGCCCTCGGCGTGCACTTCGGGGCCAGCCAGGTCGCGGTGACGGCCTTCGCCGGCGAGCGGGGCAGGCCCGAGGTGGCCGGGGTGCTGTTCGGGCTCTCCAGCGCCGCGGGCCTGCTCGCCGGGTGGGTCTACGGCCGACGGCGGTGGCGGGCACCCGCGCCGCGCCAGCTGGCCCTCCTCGGCGCGGCGCTCGCACTGGCGGGCGCGGTCCTCGCCGCCACCACGTCCCTGCCCGTGGCCGGGGCCGCGCTCCTGCTCGCCGGCGCGGTCGTCCCGCCCGTCCTGGTCCTCAGCACCGTGCTGGCCGAGGGCGCCGTCCCGTCCCGCTCCCTGACCCAGGCCCTGACCTGGCTGAACTCGGCCGCCGCGGGCGGCAGCGCGGCCGCGACGGCGCTCGCCGGGCTCGCCGTCGACCGCGGGGGCGCCGGCGCCGGTTTCCTCGTGTCGGTGGCCGCAGGGGGCGCGCTGGCCGTCCTGGCCACGGCGGGCTCGCGCGCCCTCGGTCACACTGGCGCCGGGCGCGACCGGCGGGGGGCGGTGGCTCACGCGTCGCCGCGGCGGCCCCCTCGCCGCGGACTGGCGCGTGACGCTGCACCTGCACCCCGACCGCCTCGCGCGGGGGGTCCCGATCCTGCGCGCGCTGGCCGCCGACGGGCGCTACCGCTCCCAGTTCGAGACGGGGACCGGCAACGGCGGGCTGACGGCGCACCCCGGCGGGGACCGCTGGCGCTGGGAGTCGCGGCTGTTCGGCGGGGCCTACGACGACGCGCCGGCCGCGGGGCGTCCGGTCTACGGATCGCTGAACCACCGGCGGCGCGGCGTCGGCGGTTCGCCCCGCTTTGGGTCCGCCCACCTGCGGCTGCGCGCGGAGACGTTGCGGCGCAGCACGTTCTGCTACCCCGACAGCGTCTTCGAGCCCGTCGACGTCGGCACCTCCTCGCGGGCCGCGGTCGTGGCCCTCGCCGACGCCGACGAGCGCGACGTGCTGGACGACTACGTCGAGGCGCACGTGCACGGCGCGGTGCTGCTCGCCCGCGACGTCGAGGCGCTCGTCCTGGACCCCTGCCACCGCGGCACCGCCGTCGAGCGGGACGCGACCGGGCTGGGCGTCCCGGTCGAGTGGCACGCGGGCTTCGCCACCACGGTCGACGTCGTCGCGCGGCACCCCGGCTACCGCGGGCCGGACGCCGTCGCGGCGGCGAGGCGGATCGCCGCCGACGGCGTGCTCACGGCACGCGAGGTCGGGGACGCCGCCCGGGCCGGCGCGGAGGACGCGCAGGTCCTCAAGCGGGTGTGGCACTGCACGGCGCGCTTCGGCTGGCCCTGACCTCCCCGCGTCCCGCGGCCGGGACGGCAGGCGTCGGCCCGCGCCCCCGGGGTCGCCGGCGGCTCAGGCCTCCTGCTGCGGGCCCCCGCCCCCGTCCCTGCCCCCGTCCCCGTCCCCGTCCCTGCCCCCGTCATGGCCTGCGCGGTGCCGCGCCGAGCCCGGGGGCATCAGCATGTCGGCCAGGCGCCAGGCCTCGGCGAAGCTGAGGTGCAGGCCCATCTCCCGGTGGGTGCCGAGGCCGGAGTAGATGGCCACTCCCGACAGGTCCGGCTCGTGCCCGTCGTCGGCCATGACGCTCAGGCAGATCCACGGCTTCATGCCGGGGCGGAAGTGCGCCAGCCGCATCGGCGGGAGGTCGCGCTCGCCGGTGAGGTAGGGCAGGAGCATCCGCACGTAGTCGAGGTCGTAGACCTCGGTGCGCCCGTCGGCGCGCAGGTAGACGTCCCTGCCTCGGATGGTCACGGTCCCGGCGGCGGTGGCCCCTAGCTGCACGCGTCCAGTGTGCGGTCACGTTCACTGCCCTCGGCAACCGGGTTGTGGCGGTCGGGTGGCGCCCGCGGCCCGCGCCGCCGCCGTCGTGGCGGGACGCCGTGCTCGGGGCCGGCGTCGTGCGGGGGCTAGGCGCCGGCACCTCCGTCGACCGGGACGATCGCGCCGGTGACCATCGAGGCGCGGTCGCTCAGCAGCCACGCCGCGACCTCGGCGACCTCGTGGGGCTCGGCCATGCGGCCCATCGGGATCGAGGCGGTGATCTGGTCGACGACGCCGGGGGTCGCGGCCTCCCACTGCTGGATCATCTCGGTCGCGGTCCCGCCGGGGGTGATGCCGTTGACGCGGATGCCCTCGGGCGCCCAGGTCACCGCCGCGGTCACGGTGATGTTGTTCAGCGCCCGCTTCATCGCGCCGTGGGCCGGCAGGGCGGGGTGGGCGCGGCGGCCGCCGAGGCTGGACGTGTTCACGATCGCCCCGCCGCCGGAGCGGCGCATGAGCGCGGCCTCGGCGGTCATGGCCGTTCAGTGGGCGCGAAAGTTGACGGCGAACTGCTCGTCGAGGTCCTCGTCGGTGGTGGTGTCCAGCGGGCCGGGCTGCCGCTGGCCCGCCGCGGCGTTGTTGAAGGCGCCGTCGAGGCGGCCGTGCAGCCGCTCGACGCGGTCGACGGCGGCGCGGATGCTCGCCGGGTCGGCCAGGTCCACCACGACGGCGTCGGCGACGCCCCCGTCGGCGCGGATCTCGGTGGCGTGGCCCTCCAGGGCCTCCGCGCCGCGGGCGGCGAGCACGACGGCCGCGCCCTCCCGGGCGAAGAGCCGCCGCGCCGATGCCGCGGCTGGCACCGGTGATCAGCACGACCTTGCCGGTGAGCAGGCCGAGGCCGTGGGGGGTGGTGGACGTGGTGGTGGACGTGGTGGACGTGGTGGCGGTGGACGTGGGGCCGCAGCGCCTCCCGCAGACGGCGGGCATCGTCCTGTCCGTGACGTACGAGGTCCTCGCCTGGAACGACCTCGCGGCCGCGCTGATGGAGGACTTCGGCGCGCTGGAACCGCCGGAGCGCAACCTCGCCCGGCGGGCGTTCCTCGCCCCGGCACGGCCCGGGGCCCTGCTCTACGGCCTCTCCGACGCGGCGGAGTTCCGCAGCTCGGTGGTGCGGGAGCTGCGCGCCACCCTCGCCCGCTACCCGTCCGACCCGGCGGTGACGGGCCTGGTCGAGGAGCTGCGCGCGGGCAGCGCCGAGTTCGCCGCCCTGTGGGAGCGCCAGGACGTGCAGGTCGCGCCCGTCGTCCGGACGCCCTGACCACCTCCCCGTCGTCAGGCGGCGGGGGCGACGACCAGGGTCTGCTCGACGCGGGCGCGCAGGGACGCCGGCACGGGGACGGGCCGCAGCGCGGCCCGGTCGAGGAACACGTGCACGAACCGCCCCCGGGCCACGACGGCGTCCTCGCCCGTGCGGCGCAGGCCGAACTCCCACGTGATGCTCGTGGTGCCGATCCGCCCGGCCCGCAGGCCGACGTCGAGGACGTCGGGGTAGCTGACCGAGGCCTCGTACTCGCAGGAGGACGCCCGGACGACCGCGATGGTGTCGCCCTCGAGGATCCTCAGCTCCTCCTGGGCGATGAGCCACGACGTGACGGTCGTGTCCATGGCCGCGTAGTAGACGGTGTTGTTGACGTGGCCGAAGACGTCGTTGTCGTTCCACCGCGTCGGGAACGCGCGGCGGTAGGGGTACTCGTCGTGGGTCACCGGGACTCCGTCGGGGTCGTGGGGAGGGCGGGGGTGAGGACCGGCACGTGCGGTCGGGCCGGGGACGCGGCCGGGACGTCGGTGCGCATGACGTGCGCGAGAGCCGCTGCGGCGCGGTCGGTGTCGGGCCGCTCGCCGGCGATGAGGTCGGCGAAGGTGAACGACTCCGCGACGCGCACGAGCAGGTAGGCGAGGTCGTGGGCGGGCAGGGGCAGCTGCAGGCCGGCCGACTCCTCCTCGGCCAGCATCGACTCCACGGTGGCGACGAAGCGCCGCTGCACCTCGCTCGCCGCGGTCGTCAGCAGCTTCAGCGCGCGGACGGGTTCGGTGCGCAGGAAGAGCCGGAAGTACGGCGCCTGGATGAGGGCGCCGGTGAACCGGGTGAGGACCGCGACGACGCGCTCGGGCCCCGTGCTGCGCTCGGTCGCGGCGATGCGGTCCAGGGTGGGCTCGGCCAGCGACCAGAGGACCTCCGACAGCAGGGCGTCGCGGTTGCCGACCCAGCGGAACAGCGACGTCCGGTCGACCCCCATCTGCGCGGCCAGCGCCGTCATGTCCAGCCGCTCCCCGGCGATGAACGCGGCTCGCGCGCGGCGGAAGGCGTGCACCACCTCGCCCGAGGTCCCCGCGGCCGCGAGCCGCTGCGACAGGGGCGTGGGCACCATCGCGACGCCGCGACGCCCGATCGGCAGCGCCGCGGGGGAGGGTGTGTGCAACATCCGTCGAAGTGTTGCACACTGGGGCCCGAGAGGCGGGCGCCTCCCGGATCGTCGGACCAGCGATGGAGCTTTGATGCCGAACCTGCTCGAGAGCGACTTCTACTTCTTCCAGGAGGCGCTCAGCGCCCCCGAGCAGGAGGCCGTCCTCGCCCTGCGCGAGTACATGGAGACCTCCGTGCGGCCGATCGCGGACGCCTGCTGGTCGCGGGCGGAGTTCCCCATGGAGGTCGTCAAGCCGCTGGCGGAGCTCGGCCTGCTCGGCGCCCCGTGGCCCGAGACCCGCCACTTCGAGAACACCGCCGTCTACCGCGGGTGGACGGCCATGGAGATGGGCCGCGTCGACGCCTCCATCGCCACCTTCGTCGGCGTCCAGAACGGCCTGGCCATGGGTTCCATCGCCGAGACCGGATCCGCGGAGCAGCGCGCCGAGTGGCTGCCGCCGCTCTCGCGGGGCGAGGTCATCGGGGCGTTCGGCCTGACCGAGCCGTTCTCCGGCTCCGACTCCGCGCGCGGGTTGCGCACCACGGCCGAGCGCCGCGGCGACACCTGGGTGCTCAACGGCGCCAAGCGCTGGATCGGCAACGCGACCTTCGCCGACGTCGTCGTCGTCTGGGCCAAGGACACGGCCGACGGCCAGGTCAAGGGGTTCCTCGTCACCAAGGACACCCCCGGGTTCGTCGCCACGAAGATCGAGGACAAGGTCGCGCTGCGCACCGTGCAGAACGCCGACATCGTCCTGACCGACGTCGAGGTCCCCGAGGCCCGCCGGCTGCAGAACGCGAACTCCTTCCGCGACACCGCCACCGTGCTGCGCCTGACCCGCGCCGAGGTGGCCTGGCAGGCCGTCGGCGTCGCGATCGGCGCCTACGAGGCCGCGCTCGCCTACGCCAAGACGCGCGAGCAGTTCGGCAAGCCGATCGCGAGCCGGCAGCTGGTCCAGGACCTCCTGGTGCGCAGCCTCGGCAACATCACCGCGAGCATCGCGATCTGCCTGCAGGTCTCCAAGCTGCTCGACCAGGGCCGCCAGCACGACGCGCACTCCGCGCTGGCCAAGGCGTACACCACCGCCCGCATGCGCGAGACCGTCGGCTGGTGCCGCGAGGTGCTGGGCGGCAACGGGATCGTCCTCGAGCACGGCGTGGCCCGGTTCTTCGCCGACGCCGAGGCGATCTACTCCTACGAGGGCACGCGGGAGATGAACACCCTCATCGTCGGCCGCGCCATCACGGGTTTCGCCGCCTTCGCCTGAGCCTCACCCCAGGCGCGTCGCGGTGATGCCGCCGTCCACGGGCAGCGTGATCCCGTGGACGAGGCGGGCCGCGTCGGAGACCAGGTACAGGACCGCCGCGGCGACGTCCTCCGGTTCCACGACGACCCCGGCCGGGGTCGTGGCGGTCATGGCGTCGAGCTGCGCCCGGTGCGCGGCGTTGCCCGGCGTCAGCGTGACGCCGGGGGCGACGGTCGTGAACCGCACCCCGCGGGGCCCGTACTCGGCGGCCCAGCTGCGGGTGAGCTGCGCGTCGGCCGCCTTCGTCGCGGTGTACATCGCGCCGAACGGGGAGCCGACGCTCGCCATCCAGGACCCGACGGTGACGACGGCCCCGCTGCCGCGCGCGGCCATGGCCGGGGCGAGGGCGCCCACGAGGACGTGCGGCGCCCGCACGTTCACCGCGAGCATCGCGTCGAGGTCGGCGTCGGGCAGGTCCTCCGTCGCGGAGACCGGGTAGAGCCCCGCGTTGTTGACGAGGACGTCGAGGCGGCCGCCGACGACCTCGGTGACCCGGGCGGCGAAGGCCCGCAGGTCGGCGTAGGGACCGGCCAGGTCGACCACGACGGCGTCGGCGCGCCCGCCGGCCGCCTCGACCTCCGCGACGACCGCGGCGGCGCGGGCGGCGTCGCGGCCGCTGACGACGACGTGGGCACCGGCCGCGGCCAGGGTGCGGGCGGTGGCGGCCCCGATGCCGCTGGTGGAGCCGGTGACGAGGGCGGTGCGACCGGCGAGCGGGCCGGCCGTGCTGGACGTGGGGGTGGTGGTCATGGCGACGGTTCTACGGTCGTCCGCGAGGGCGGCACCAGGTCGCGCCGGACCTGGTCCCGGCAGGACCAGGCAGGCGGCGCCGGCGCCGCCTAGCGTGGGGGGCGTGCCACGCGACCGCGCCGCCCTCGGGGCGTTCCTGCGTTCCCGCCGCGACCGGCTGACCCCGGCGCAGGCGGGTGTCCAGGCGTTCCCCGGGCCGCGCCGGGTCCCCGGCCTGCGGCGCGAGGAGCTGTCCCTGCTCGCGGGCGTGAGCCCGGACTACTACAGCCGCCTGGAGCAGGGCCGGCAGGCCAACGTCTCCCTCGAGGTGCTGGACGCGCTGTCCCGCGCGCTGCGCCTGGACGCGGTCGAGTCCGCCCACCTGCGCGACCTCGCCGCCCCCGCCCCGCGCCGGCGCACGGTCCCCGACCGCGGCCAGCGGCCCGACCCCGGGCTGCTGCGCCTCGTGGAGAACCTCGACCACCGGCCCGTGCTGCTGCTCGGGCGCCGCGGGGAGGTGCTGGCGCGCAACGCCCTGCTGCGCTCGGTGCTGGGCCGGGCGGTGGAACCCGGCTCGTCCCTCGTGCGGTACCTGTTCTTCGACCCGACGGCGCGCGAGCGCATCGAGAACTGGGCCGACTTCGCCGCCACGACCGTCGCGTCCCTGCGCCGCGAGGCGGCCCGGCGCCCGCACGACGCGACCCTGAGCGCCCTCATCGACGAGCTCCGCGCGGGCGACGAGGACGCCGCGCGCTGGTGGGACGACCACACCGTGCGGGACTACACGTCGGTGGCCAAGCGGATCCGGCACCCGACGGCGGGGCCGCTGTCCTTCGACATCGAGATCGTCGTGCCCCCGCACGACCCCGACCAGCACCTCGTCGTCTACACGACCCCCACCGACTCACCCACCGCCCGCGTCCTCGGCCTGCTCGCCAGCTGGGACGCGGAGGTCCCGACCCGCTGACCCTCCCCGAGAACGGAACCCCCTCATGGACCTCGCCCTGCACGTCAGCGACTTCACAGGCGCCGGCGACCCCGCCCGCATCGCCCCCACCCTGGCCGCGACCGCCCGCGCCGCCGACACCACCGGCTTCGCGACGCTCACGCTCATGGACCACTTCTTCCAGATGCAGGACATGGCGCCCGCCACGGACCCCATGCTCGAGGGGTACACGGCGCTGGGGTTCCTGGCGGGCCAGACCGAGCACCTGCAGCTGGGGCTGCTCGTCACGGGCGTCACCTACCGCCACCCGGGCCTGCTCGCGAAGACCGTCACGACGCTCGACGTCCTCTCGGGTGGGCGGGCCCTGCTGGGCATCGGCGCGGCCTGGTACGAGCGCGAGCACCTCGGCCTGGGGGTGCCGTTCCCGCCCGTGGCCGAGCGCTTCGAGCGCCTCGACGAGGCGCTGCGCGTCGTGAAGCAGATGTGGAGCGACGACGACGGCCCGTTCGAGGGCACGTTCTCCACGCTGGCCGAGACGCTGAACTCCCCGCAGGCGCTGCGGCGCCCGCACCCGCCGATCCTCATCGGGGGCATGGGCGAGAAGAAGACGCTGCGCCTGGTCGCCCGCCACGCCGACGCCTGCAACCTGTTCGCCGCCGGGCCCGACGTCATCGCCCACAAGGTCGACGTGCTGCGGGGGCACTGCGAGACGGAGGGGCGCGACCCCGCCGACATCGCCACCACCGTCATCGGCGGCCCCGACCCGCTCGAGGCGACCGACGACTTCCTCGCCGCGGCCCGCACCTACGCCGGCCTCGGCGTCAGCACCCTCTGGGTGGGCGCCCCGCTGGGGCACCCGGACCCCGCGGCCTGGGTCACCCGCGTGGGCACCGAGGTCCTCCCGCAGGTCCGCGACCTCTGACCGCTGAGCCTGCGGTGATCATGCAGGTGGTACCTGCACGATCACCGCGGGATCACGTGGGGGCGGTGACGGGGGAGAGGGCCGCCAGCAGGGCGTGGCTGTCGGCGACCGCCGCCGCGACCGCGGCCGGGGTCAGCCCGACGACGCGCAGGCACGCCGCAGCCAGGTCGTCGGCGACCCCCGGCCCGGGCGTCCCATCGCGGCGCAGCGGGATGACGAGCTCCACCACCTGCAGGCAGAGCGCGCCCAGCAGCCCCGGCGCCGGGCGCCGGGGGCTGCTCGCGGTCGCGAGGCGCGCGTAGGCGGCGAGCAGCTCGGCGCGGTGGTGGCGGAAGCTGTCGAACGCGGGCTGCTGGACCTCGTGCGCGGCGTACAGGCTGCCGATGTTGTGCGGCGCCCGCAGCAGCGTCGCGACGTCCACGGTGGCCAGGGCGTGCAGCGCGACCTCGGGCCGGTCCGCGCGGCTCTCGAGCGCCGCCACGAGGTCCAGCGTCGGGCGGACCGAGCTCTCCAGCAGGTCCAGCAGCAGCTCGTCCTTGCCGGCGAAGTGGTAGTACAGCGACGCCTGCCGGATGCCGACGCGCTCGGCGATCGCCCGCGTCGAGGTGCCCGCGTAGCCGAGCTGGGTGAACAGCTCCGCGGCCGCGTCGAGGATCTCGGCGCGCGGTTCGCGGGACCCCTGCGCCGGTCCGCCCGACCGTGCGGCCCGGGGCCGGCCCACGCTGGACCGACCCCCTCGCGGCGGGGCGGCGTCGTCGCTGCTCACGACGCCGATCCTGCCAGGCCGACCTCCCGCGGCCGCAGGGCACCGCCGGCCAGCGCCGCCCGCCAGCCGCCCGTCGCGGTGATGTCGTGGGCACCCACCAGGGCGGCTGGCTCGCAGAGGAAGCCGGTGACGCGCCGGCCGTCGTCGAGGTCGACGGGACCGACGGCCATGGGCTGCGGCAGGGCGGCGACGAACGTGGCGAAGCCCGCCGCGGGCACGCGCCAGAGCTCGCCGGCGATGGACGCACCGTCGCCGGGGGAGCGGACCAGGCCGGGTTTCGGGGGTGTCGTGTCCAGCGCGTGCAGCCGGTAGTGCGGCGCGGTGGCGACGGCCTCGCCGAACGTCGCGCCCGCGGCCACGAGCTGGTGGTTCAGCGGCTGGCCCGCGAGGTGGGCCCCGACCACGACGAGGTCGAGCACCGGCGCGGCGAGCCGCGCCGCGAGGGCGGCGAGCAGGCGGTCGTCGAAGGCCGCCCCCGTGAGCATGACGCCGAACGGCAGCCCGTCCACCGTGCCGCACGGCACCGCGAGCGAGGACTGGTCGAGGAGGTTGGCGAAGTTCGTGTAGCGGCCCAGGCGGGCGTTGACGCCGACCGGGTCGGCCGCGACCTCCGCCAGGGTCGGGTGCGCGGTCGTCGTCGGCGTGAGCAGCGCGACCGTACCGGCCAGCGCCGTCCGCCCGGCGATCCCGAGGCGCTCCAGCCGCTCGGTGTCGCGCAGCAGGTCGACGGCGCTGAACCGCGCCCCGCCGCTGACGATCCGGGCCACCACCGGGTCGAGGTCGGTCCCCACGAGGTCGGGGTGGGCGGCGATGTGCTCGCCCACCGCGGCCGTGCGCTCGGACACGAAGGCGCCGTCGTAGAGCAGCGCCGCGGCCTCCAGCAGCGGGCTGATGTCGACCTCGACGACCTCGACCCCGCTGCGGCGCAGCGTGTCCACCGCCGCGGCGAACGCCTCGGCCCACCCGGGCGCCAAGCCCTGCAGGTGCGCGGGAGCCGGGACGGCGACGCGCAGCAGCTCCGACGCGGGCCGCCCGCCCGTGTCCGGGCGGGCCAGCGGGTCGAGGCCGTCGACGCCCGTGAGCAGCTCCACGGTGCGCCGGGCCAGGGCCAGGTCGCGGGCGAACACCGTGACGCAGTCGAGGCTGCGGCAGGCGGGCACGACCCCCGTGGTGGGCAGCAGCCCCCGGGTGGGCTTGACCCCGACGACGCCGTTCAGCGCGGCGGGCACGCGGCCGGAGCCGGCCGTGTCCGTGCCGAGGGCGACGTCGACGAGCCCGAGGGCCACGGCGACGGCGGAGCCCGAGCTGGAGCCGCCCGAGATCCGGTCCGGCGCCCACGCGTTCCGCACGGCCCCGTGGGGGCTGCGCGTGCCCACGAGGCCCGTCGCGAACTGGTCGAGGTTCGTCTTGCCCAGCACGACCGCGCCCGCGGCCCGCAGACGGGCGACGACCGTCGCGTCTACGGCCGGGTCGTAGGCGTAGGACGGGGCCCCCGCGGTGGTGGGCAGCCCCGCGACGTCGACGTTGTCCTTCACCGCGGCGACCAGCCCGGCCAGCGGCAGCCTCGCTCCCGCCGCGACCCGCGCGTCCACGTCCGCGGCCTCGGCCTCGGCGTCGTCCTGCGCCCGCAGGGCGATCCAGACCTCGGGACGATTGGCCTCGGCGATCCGGGCGTACGCCGCGCGGACCCGGTCGACGGCGCTCACGCGCCCGCTCCGATCGCCAGCAGGACCTGCCCGGGGGCGACGGGCTGCCCCGGCCGCACGTACACCTCGAGGACCTCGCCCGACACCGGTGCCGTCATCGCCGTCTCCATCTTCATCGCCTCCAGGGCCAGCACGCGGTCGCCGCTGGCCACCCGGTCGCCCGCCGCGGCGCTGACCTGCCACACGGTCGAGGAGAACGGGGCCCGCACGGCGGTCGCGCCCGCGGGCACCTCCACCTGCGCGGCCGCCGCGGGCGGCGGGGGTTCGGGCTTGACGTCGAACTCCCCGGACGCGCGCCAGCGGTCCTTCTCCGCGGCGAACGCCGCGGCCTGCGTCGCCCGGAACGCCGCGATCGAGGCGGCGTTCGCGGCGAGGAACTCCTCGTGCTCGGCGAGGGCGAACGTGCCGTCCTCGGTCTCGACGCGCCCGCGCCCTGCGTCGGTCTCGGCGCGCAGCTCCAGCAGCTCCTCGGCCGAGACGGGGTACCACTCGATGCGGTCGAAGGGCCGCAGGGCCCACGGCTCGCCCGTGAACAGCCCGCCGCGGCGGAAGGAGTTCCAGACCTGCGTCGTGCGGCCCACGAACTGGTAGCCGCCCGGGCCCTCCATGCCGTAGACGCACAGGTACGCCCCGCCGATGCCGACGGAGTTCTCCGCGGTCCAGGTCCGCGCCGGGTTGTACTTGGTCGTCACCAGCCGGTGCCGCGGGTCGAGCGGGGTCGCCACGGGCGCCCCGAGGTACACGTCGCCCAGGCCCAGCACGAGGTAGGAGGCGTCGAACACGGTGCGGTGCACGTCGTCCACGGACCCCAGGCCGTTGATGCGGCGGATGAACTCGATGTTCGACGGCGTCCAGGGGGCGTCGTCGCGGACGCCGGCGACGTAGCGCTCGATGGCGAGGCGGGTCGCGGGGTCGTCCCACGACAGGGGCAGCCGCACCCGGCGCGAGGGCACGACGAGGTCGGAGGTGACGGGCAGGTCCTCCTCCAGCTCGCGCAGCAGCCCGACGAGGGTTCCCGCGCGCACGACGGCGGGGTCGGTGTGCACCTGCAGGGACCGGATGCCCGGGGTCACGTCGACGACGCCCGCGGGCGCGGCGGCGGCCAGCGCCTCCTGCAGCGCGTGGACCCGCATCCGCAGGCCGAGGTCGAGGACCTGCTCGCCGTACTCGACCAGGACGTTGTCGTCGCCGTCGCGACGGTAGGTGACCGCGGGCCGGCCCGCCGCGGCGGGTGTGCGGCCCAGCACGCCGTCGTCGCCGTCGCCGCCCGGGTCCGGGGGGCGCGGGGACGCGCGGTGGGCGTCCAGCCCGGCCGCGGCGGCCTCGCGCACCGGTACGAAGCGCACGGTGTCGCCGGGGCGCAGCTGCCCGAGCTTCCAGAGGTCGCCGCTGGCGACGACCGCGGGGCAGACGAACCCCCCGAGGCTCGGGCCGTCGGGGCCCAGCACGATCGGGGTGTCGCCCGTGAAGTCCAGCGACCCGACGGCGTAGGGCGTGTCGTGGATGTTCGACGGGTGCAGCCCCGCCTCGCCGCCGTCCTCGCGGGCCCAGCCGGGGCGCGGGCCGATGAGCCGGACCCCGGTGCGCGCGGAGTTCAGGTGGACCTCGTAGTCGGTGGCGTACAGGACGTCGAGGTCGGCGCGGGTGAAGAACTCCGGCGCCGCGTGCGGGCCCTCGGTCACGGCCACCTGCCACGACGACGTCAGGTGCGGGCGGCGGTGCGTCGGCGTCGGCCCGCCGAGGCGGCCGAGCTGGGCGCCCGGGCCGAACGCGGGGTGGGGCGCGGCGGAGTCGGGGGACCCGGGCCGCAGCACGTCGCCGACCTGCAGGGCGCGGCCCCCGTGCCCGCCGAAGCGGCCCAGGGTGAACGTCGAGGCGCTGCCCAGGTAGGGCGGGACGTCCAGGCCGCCGCGCACCGCGACCGCGAGCCGCAGCCCCGGCCCGGGTGCGGTCCCGACAGCCAGCACCCCGCCCGCGGGGACCTCGAGCGGTTCCCACATCGGCACGGGCTCGTCGTCGATCGTCACGGGCGCCGGGGCCCCCGTGACGCACACGACGGTGGCGGTGGAGAACCGCAGCGAGGGCCCGGTCGCGGTGACCTCCAGGCCCGGCGCGCCCTCGGGGTTGCCCACCGCGAGGTTCGCCTCGCGCAGCGACACGGGGTCCATGGGCCCCGACGGCGGCACGCCCACGCGCCAGTACCCGGTGCGTCCCGGCAGGTCCTGCACGGTCGTCATGGCGCCCGGGTCCAGCACGTCGATGCGCGGGTCCGGGTCGGCGGTCACGTCGAGGGTGGAGGTCGAGTGGGTGGCCGAGCGCAGCGGCAGGTCGCCCGCGACCGCCCGCAGCAGGCCGAGGTTCGTGACGATCCCGTCGACGCGGCTGGCCGCGAGCGCCTCGTCCAGCAGGTCCAGCGCGCCGTCGCGCGTGGGGGCGGTCGCGATCACCTTGGCGAGCAGGGGGTCGTAGTCGGCGGAGACCTCCAGGCCCGTCTCGATCCAGCCGTCGACGCGGACGCCGGCCAGCGCTGGCGTGCCGTCGCCGGGGAACTCCGCGCGGGTCACCATCCCGGAGCTGGGGGTGCAGCCGCGGGCGGGGTCCTCGGCGTAGACGCGGGCCTCCACGGCGTGCGCGGTCGGGCGCCAGGTGCGCTCCAGCAGGTCCCCGACGCCGTCGGCGCCGTCCCGGGCCAGGCGCAGCATGGCCTCGACGAGGTCGACGCCGTAGGCCAGCTCGGTCACGGGGTGCTCGACCTGCAGGCGGGTGTTCACCTCGAGGAACGCGGCCTCCTCGCGGACGGGGTCGTAGACGAACTCCACGGTGCCGGCCGAGCGGTAGCGCACCGACGCCATGAGGTCGTGGGCCGTCGCCGCGATCTCCGCGCGCACGGCCGCGGGCAGCGCCGGGGCGGGGGCCTCCTCGACGACCTTCTGGTTGCGCCGCTGCAGGGAGCAGTCGCGGTCGCCGATGACGGCGACGCGGCCCAGGCCGTCGCCGAACACCTGCACCTCGACGTGGCGGGCCGGGCGCACGAGGCGCTCGAGGAACACCCCCGTGGAGGAGAAGTTCGCGGCGGCCTGCCGCACGACCCGGTCGTAGGCCTCGCGGACCTCCCGCTCGCTCGCGCACGCCTGCATGCCGATCCCGCCGCCGCCGCCCGTGGCCTTGAGCATCACGGGCAGCCCGACGCGCACCGCGGCCTCCACGGCCTCGTCGGCCGAGGCCAGCAACCCGGTGCCCGCGAGCATCGGCACCCCGGCGCGGCCCGCGAGCTCGCGGGCGGTGTGCTTGCTGCCGAAGGCCGTGATCTGCTCCGGCGTCGGGCCGACGAAGGCGAGGCCCGCGGCCTCGACCGCGGCGGCGAAGTCCACGTTCTCGGACAGGAACCCGTAGCCCGGGTGGACGGCGCCCGCCCCGGTGGCCAGCGCCGCCTCGAGGACCGCGTCGGCGCGCAGGTAGGAGTCGCGCGCCGGCGCGGGGCCCAGGCGCACCGCGGTGTCCGCCTCGCGCACGTGCGGAGCGGCCCGGTCGGCGTCGGAGAACACCGCGACGGTGCGCAGCCCGAGGGCGCGCGCCGAGCGCAGGACGCGGCGGGCGATCTCGCCCCGGTTGGCGACGAGCAGGGTGTCGAACCCGGCAGGGGTGGTGCGGCTCACGAGGTGGTCTCCAGGGTGGTCGTCATGCGCCGGTGGTCGACGTGCGGCGAGGGCGGGTCACGAGCATGCGCAGCGGGGTCGGGTCGAAGCCGTTGCAGGGGTTGTTGACCTGCGGGCAGTTCGACACGATGACCAGCACGTCCACCTCGGCGCGCACGGCGACGCGCTTGCCGGGGCCGGAGATGCCGTCGACGATGCCGAGCGAGCCGTCGGCCTCGACCGGCACGTTCATGAACCAGTTGAGGTTCGACACCAGGTCGCGGGCGCCCAGCCCGTGCTTCGCGGCCTCGGCCAGGAAGTTCTCCCGGCAGCCGTGCTGGGAGGCCGTGTGGTGGCCGTAGCGCAGGGTGTTCGACTCCTTGCCGCAGGCGCCGCCGATGGTGTCCTGGCGCTCGACCTCGTTGCCCACGACCGTCATGAGGGGGTTGCCGAGCCCGCTGCGCAGCACGGTGCCCAGGCGCACGTAGGCGTTGCCCTGCCAGGCCAGGGTGTCCGGGACGCTGTAGCGCTCGGTGGTGTCGTGCGCGTCGAACACGAGGCAGTCGGCGGACTGGTTGCCGCCCACGTCGACGATGGTCAGGACGTCGCCCGCCGCGACGACGGCCGACCACGGGGCGCGCGCCGCGACGCGCTCGTCGAGGACGACGTCGCCGTCCACGAGGGGGGAACCCCAGTCGAGGCGGCTGGTGCTGGTCGTGGTGCTCATGCGAGGCCCCGGGCTTCCGCGTGGTCGAGGGTGTTCAGGTAGGCGCGCCGCAGCTCCGGCGAGGCGGCGAACCGCTCGTCGGCGGGGGAGGTGGGCCGCTCGCGCCAGGCGTGCACGCGCAGCGGCCCGACGACGTAGTCCGGGCGCGGGTCCAGCGGGTGCGGGACGTTCGCGACGAGGACGACGAGCGGCAGCTCGGCGAGCAGGTCCACGCTCGCCCCCGCCCCGGCGGAGCCGAGCCAGCGGAACCCGCCGTCCGCCTCGACGCGCACGCCCTGGAAGAACGACACGCTCGGCGCCAGGTCGCGCGGGCCGAGCCCGTGCTTGGCCGCCGCCAGCGTCAGCAGCGAGCGGCCCGACGGCGTCGGGCCCTGCGGCGACGGGTCGCCGTGCTTCGCCCGCACCCAGGCGTCGGAGGAGGTGCCGCAGAACGCGTCGTGGTGCCCGGAGGTGTCGGCGACCACGGTCGCCAGCACCCGCCCCTCTCCGGACAGCAGCGGGTGCCCCGCCCCGAGGTAGGCCTGCCAGGGGATCTTCTGGGTGTCGGCGACGTTCAGCCGCTCCCACGGCTCCAGCGCCGAGAGCACCAGGACGTGCGCGCACGCGTCGCCCGTGACGTCCTCCAGGCGGATCCGCGTGCCCCGGGCGAGGACCTTGTGGGTGTAGCCGCCGGGCGCCACGGTCTCCGCCCACGTCAGCGCCGCGGGGTCCACGCCCGCGGGCGGGTGCGGGCTCAAGGACGCGGGCACGTGCGGCATCCAGTCGGCGCGCAGGCCCTCCTGGGCGCGGGCGTCGGCGCGGGCCGCGAGGACGCTCGCGGTGTCCCTGCTGGTGCTGGTGCTGCTCACGGGGCGCTCACCTCGGCGGGCTGGGGGGCGGAGACGGGCACGGCGCCGAGGACGATGGACCCGCCGTGGCGCACGCGGTTGCGCCAGTGCACGAGGGCCCCGACGACCAGGGACGTCGCGATGAACAGCAGCGCGCTCCACTGCAGCCACCACGTGCCGCCGGTGAGGTCGTAGATCGCGGCGCGCGGCCAGGCGAGGTTGACGACCATGGCGGCCTGGAACAGGACGGCGACGGCGTTGACGGCGGTGCCGGCGCGGCCGAGGGAGAACAGGGGGCGCCCGTCCTCGTCGGTGCGGTCGGCGGGGAAGCCGACGGCGTCCAGCCCGGCCTGCGGGCGGCGGGCCTGGCGGATCCGCGTGAGCAGCAGCGGCAGCGTCACGCCGAGGTAGGCGAGGTAGAGCATCGCGATGCAGAGGCTGGCCAGGGCGGTGAAGACCGCGCTCTGGTTCCAGTTCACGGCCAGGGCGATCGCGGCGCCGACGCCCACGACGATCGAGGTGGCGACGGGGGTGCCCGTGCGGGGGGAGACCGCGCCCAGGACGCGGGAGAAGGGCAGGGCCCGCTCGCGGGCCATCGAGAACACCATCCGCGACCCCGACGTCTGCACCGCGAGCGTGCACGCGAAGACGGCCACGGCCACGGCCGCGAGCAGGATCCGGCCGCCCACGTCGCCCAGGCGGGCCGTGAGGACCCCGGCGAGACCGCCGCTGGCGAGCGTGCCGTCGGTGAGGCTCGGCGCGGCGACGAGGCCCGCGACGATGAGGAGCAGGCCACCCAGGCCCGAGAGGGTCAGGGCGCGCAGGATCGTGCGCGGCGTCGTGCGGCGCGGCGCGTGCGTCTCCTCCGACAGCTCCCCGGCGGAGTCGAAGCCGACCATGACGTAGGCCGCCATGAGCGAGGACGCGAGCCACAGCGGCAGGTAGGTGCCCGGGGCGGCGCCCTGCGTGGTGGCGACCACGGCCGGGCTGCGCTCGGCGTGGGTGGCCAGGGCGACGACGAGCGCGACGACGCCGAGGATCTCGATGACGACGCCGACGCTGGTCAGCATCGCCATGAGCCGCACGCCGATGATGCTGATGACCGTGGTCACGACGAGCAGGAGCACGCCGAGCACGACGGCGTTCTGCGCGCCCGTCGCGCTCGTGGGCGAGGAGTCCGCGCCGGAGCCGCCGACCAGCTGGAAGCCCGACCAGATGGCGGGCAGCACGGCCTGCAGGGCGATCGCCGCCGTCGCCACCGTGAGGACCTGCCCGATGACCATGACCCAGCCCGTGAACCACCCCGCGTCGGTGCCGGCCAGGCGGGAGGACCACTGGAAGATCGCGCCGGAGATCGGGTAGCGCGCGGCCAGCTCGGCGAAGCACAGGGCCACGAGGAGCTGGCCGGCGAAGACCGCGGGCCACGTCCAGAAGAACCCGGCGCCGCCGAAGCTGAAGCCGAGGCCGAAGAGCTGGAACACCGTGGTGAGGATCGAGACGAAGGAGAACCCGGCCGCGAAGGACGCGAAGGACCCGACGCCGCGGTGCAGCTGCTGGTCGTAGCCGTACGTCGCGAGGTCGTGGTGGTCGCCGGGACCGGCGGACGGGGGTGCGGGACGCGGTGCGGGAACGGTCATGGGGGCTGCCCTCGGGTCGGCTGGGGCTCCATACCTGTCGGGCGACAGGTATGGCCCCAGTCTCGGGAGTGCGGTGTTGCGTGCGTGTTTCCCGGCGGTGAAA
>Ga0160427_10000701_pt1 | contig 20289 bp, 14 predicted proteins | sample SolpanmetagenomL_FD_108194 | JGI IMG/M metagenome (GOLD analysis project Ga0160427, IMG submission 108194) | Solar panel surface microbial communities from Lawrence Berkeley National Laboratory, California, USA - L | ecosystem: Engineered > Built environment > Solar panel > Unclassified ...
CACGAAGGCCTGGCCTTTCATCTTGGCGATGCCGCGCTTGATGGGCGCCGTGAGCACGCAGTGGAAGATGATGGTATCGCCGGGCAGCACCTTCTTGCGGAAGCGCGCATTCTCAATGCCCAGGAAATACTGCCAGTAGTTCTCAGGGTCGGGCACGGTGTTCATCACCAGGATGCCGCCGGTCTGGGCCATGGCCTCAATCTGCAACACGCCGGGCATCACGGGGTTGCCGGGGAAGTGGCCCTGGAAAAAGGGCTCGTTCATGGTGATGTTTTTCACGGCCGTCACCATCTGGCTGTCCAGGTGAATCACCTTGTCGAGCAGCAGGAAGGGGTAGCGGTGGGGCAGCACCTGCATAATGCGGTTGATGTCCATCACCGGCACGCGGCTGGGGTCATAGACCGGCACGGCGCTAGTGCGGTCTTCCAGCATCCGCTTCTTAATTTTCTTGGCAAAGGCTACGTTGGCGGCGTGGCCGGGGCGGGCGGCCAGAATCTGACCTTTCAGCGGGCGGCCCACCAGGGCGAGGTCGCCCACGAGGTCGAGCAGCTTGTGGCGGGCGGGCTCGTTTTTGTGGCGCAGGTCCACGTTGTTGAGAATGCCTTCCTTCTTCACCGACACCTTGGGCTTGCCCAGCATGGCGGCCAGCTCATCCAGCTCGTGCTCGCCCACCACGCGGTCGACCACCACGATGGCGTTGCTGAGGTCGCCCCCCTTGATGAGGTTCGACTTGTACAAATGCTCCAGCTCGTGCAAGAAGCAGAACGTGCGCGACGACGCAATCTCGTCGCTAAACTGCTTGATGTCCGTAAGCGTAGCGTGCTGCGAGCCCAGCACCGGCGAGTTGTAGTCTACCATCACCGTAAGGCGGTAGTCGGCCAGCGGCAGGCCCGCGATTTCGACGCCCCGCGCATTGTCCACGTAGCGGATGGTGTCCGGAATCTCGTAGTAGTTGCGCAGCGCGTTCTGCTCCTCAAAGCCCACCTCGTTGAGGGCCTTGATAAACTCGTACGACGAGCCATCCATGATGGGCGGCTCGGGGCCGCTGAGCTGGATGAGCACGTTGTCGAGCTGCAAGCCCACGAGGGCAGCCAGCGTGTGCTCCACGGTGTTGATGCGGGCGCCGTTCTGCTCGATGGTAGTACCCCGCGAGAGGTCCACCACGTTGTCGACGTCGGCATCCACGAGGGGTTGGCCGGGCAAATCGACGCGCTGAAACTTGTAGCCGTGGCCCACCGGGGCGGGGCAAAACGTCATGGTCGCCTCCGCGCCCGTGTGCAGCCCGATGCCCCGCACCGTTACGGGGGCCTTGATAGTGTGTTGTTTATCGTTCATTATCTAGCTGTTAGCTGTTAGCTACTAGCTTTTAGCTTGAGGCCGCAAAGGCTGAGAAAGAAGGCATCGAATACTGCTAACAGCTAACAGCTAATAGCTAACAGCTCAAATCAACTGCAAAGCTACAGCTTATCGGGCGCTGGCGAGCTTTTTTCGAGCGCCGCTACGCGCTGCTCCAGCTCGGGCAGGCGCCGAAAAACTACCTGCGCCCGCTGGTTTTGCTTGAAATCGAAGGCTGTGGAGCCTTGCAGCGTGAGGCCCTCCTGGCGCACCGATTTGCCCACGCCGGCCTGGGCCGTAATAGTCGTTTTATTGGCCAGGGTCAAATGCCCCGCAAGGCCTACCTGGCCCGCCAGCACGCAAAAATCGCCTATTTTCGAGGAGCCCGAAATGCCGGTTTGGGCGGCGATAACGGTGTGGCGGCCTACTTCTACGTTGTGGGCCAGCTGCACGAGGTTGTCGATTTTGGCACCTTGGCGCACCACGGTGCTGCCCATAGTGGCGCAGTCCACGGTGGCATTGGCCCCGATGCTCACGTCATCTTCGAGCACCACGTTGCCGATTTGCGGAATGGCTTTGTAGGAGCCGTCGGGCTGCGGCGCAAAGCCGAAGCCATCGGTGCCCACCACCGCGCCGGCCTTGACGACGCAGCGCTGGCCGATAACCGTATCGGCGTACACCTTGGCCCCGGCGTGGATGATGGAATTATCCCCGATGCGCACCCGGTCGCCGATGAAGGCGTGCGGGAAGATGAGCACGTTTTCGCCGATAACGCAGTTGTCGCCCACGTACGAGAACGCCCCCCGGTAGTGGCCCGCCCCGATGGTGCTGCCCGCGCCCAGGAAGCTGGGCTGCTCCACGCCGCGCTTGCCTACGCGCGAGGCCTGGGCATAAAATTCGAGCAGCTTGCTGAACGCCGAGTAGGGGTCGGCCACCCGGATGAGGCTGGCCGCCACGGCCTGGCGCAGCACTAGCTCGGGGCTAACGATAACGGCCGTGGCCTGCGTGGTGTATAGAAAAGGCTCGTACTTGGCATTGGCCAAAAAGGCGAGCGCGCTGGCGCCGGCTTCCTCAATCTTCGCCAGGCTCGAAACGGTGGCCTCGGCGTCACCTTCCACGGTGCCGCCCACCACCTGGGCAATTTGACCAACGGTAAATTTCATAGGCGGCAAAAGTACGGGCCGGGGCGTTAGCGAATAGCGGCCAGCGGCTGGCCAAAGTAGGCGGCTAGCCGCTCGTGCAGCAGGGCCACCAGCGCCGGGTCGTCAAAGGGATAGTCGTCGGGAATGCGCAGGTTGACTACCGGCTTGCCCGCCAGCTCGGGGCCGAACTTGGCCCGCAGGCGGTCGGCGTGGCGCTTTTCCATCACAAAAATAACGTCGGCCCAGCCCAGGTGGCCGGCCGCCACCCGCACCCGGGCCCCCGGCTCGGTGCCCGCCGAGCGGGCCAGCAGGTGCGGGTGGCTATCGAGCAGGCGCTCGGCGGTGAGGCTGCGCCAGCGGTTCTGGCTACAAATGAACAGGAGCTGGCGGGGCGTGGCCAAGGGACGGAAGCGTTAAAAGGGAGGTGTTTAAAATGGCGTTAACTTTTAACGCTGCCCGCTAGCCTTTAGGGGCTGGGGACCAACACCCTGAGTAGTGATTTTGACGGGTAAAATGTGGCCTTGCTTATCAAAGTGCATTTCGTCGATGCACACCTGGCGGTGGTTGCCGTCGGGGTCGCCGAGCGGGTGGCGGTGGTACACGATGTACCAGTGGTCGGTGCCCGGCACGTTGATAACGGAATGGTGCCCGGCGCCGGTGCCCACCCGGGGGTCTTGCTGCAATATCTTGCCCACCCGCCGAAACGGCCCAAACGGCGAGCTGCCCACGGCGTAGGCCACCGAGTAGTCGGGGCCGGTCCAGCCGCCCTCGCTCCACATGAAATAGTACTTGCCCTGGCGCCGGAACATGAGCGGGCCCTCCACGTACTTTTCGGGGGTAATCGACTTGAACGTTGTGCCGTCAGCGAAGGGCAGGAAGCCGGTGAAATCATCCTTGAGCCGGGCAATGTTGCAGTGCTGCCAGCCGCCGTAAAGCAGGTAATATTTGCCATCGACGTCTTTGAATACAAACTGGTCGATGGGCTGGGCGCCGTGCTCGATGGTGCCCACCAGCGGGTGCCCGAGCAGGTCCTTAAATGGCCCGGCCGGATTGCTGGCCACGGCCACGCCAATGCCGCCCGGTGGCTCGTTGGGCTTTTCGGGGTGGTAGTCGTTGGCCCCAAAAAAGAGGTAGTACTGGCCTCCTTTGGCTACAATGGCCGGCGCCCACAGGGCCCGGTGCGCCCACTTCACGGCGGCCGTGTCGAGGCTGCGCGGGTGCTTGGTCCAGTGCACGAGGTCGGGCGAGGAGAAAGCGTCGAGGTACACCTGCTCATCAAACGGCGCCGAGTACGTGGGATAAATCCAGTACTGCGCGCCAAAAACGGCCGCCTCCGGGTCGGCGTACCAGCCTGAGAAAATTGGGTTGCCGGAGAGGTGGGCGGCCGGGGCCGGCCGCTGGGCGTGGGCAGTGCCGGCGCCGGCCAGCAGGCCCAGCACCAGCCAGGTAGTTTTAGAAAGCATACCGCGCATGCGTACTAGCTGAGGAAAAGGAGGGTGGGCAAACGCGCCGGGCACCGGCCACTGACGGGGCTTTCGCATCGGTGGCCACCGGGGAGGTGGGTGGCCACAGGGGTGAGCAAGGCCCAACGCGCCCCGAAGATATTGGCCGCCGGCCCGTGGGCGCCCCAGCGCGGCCGAAGGGCAGCACGCTTCGCTGAGAAAGCAGCCGCGCTCAGTTGCTGGTCGGCCCGACCTTCGCCCGCGCTATGCGCTGTTAATTTTACGTTATGATGGTTGGTAGACACCTTATTTTTGCCGCGAGCCTGCTGCTGGCCGCCCCGCTTGCCCACGCCACCGTGCGCCTGCCGGCCCTGGTAGGCAGCCACATGGTGTTGCAGCGCGACCGGCCGGTGCCGGTGTGGGGCTGGGCCGCGCCGGGCGAGCAAGTCAGCGTCACGTTTCGGGGCATAACATACGCGGCTACCGTCCCTGATACCAGCGGGCGCTGGCAGGCTACGCTGCCTGCTACGCCGGCTGGCGGCCCGTATACGCTCACGGTGAAAGGACAGAATACCTTGACCGTCACCGACGTGCTGCTGGGCGATGTGTGGCTGGCCTCCGGGCAGTCCAATATGCAGTTTAAGGTGAAAGACCCAACGGGCATCTACCAGCCAGTGCAACATGCCGACCAGGAGATAGCCGACGCTAACTGGCCCAATATTCGCTTTTTTACGGTCAATCAAACTGTGGCCTACCGCCCGCAAGCCGAGGCGGCGGGCAGTGGCTGGCTGGTGTGCAGCCCGGCCACCGTGGCCCAGCTGTCGGCGGTGGCTTACTTTTTCGGCCGCGATTTATATCAAAAATACAACGTGCCGATGGGCCTGCTCGTGAGTAGCTGGGGCGGCACACCCGCCGAAGCCTGGACCAGTGCCGAGGGCTTAAAATCCTTGCCCGAGTTTGGGGAGCGCGTGGCCAGCTTCGCGAATAAAACTACTAGCCTGGCTGCTGACCAGCTGACCTACGCGACCCGGCAAGATGAGCTGCTGCACAACGTGCGCGCCCACGACAAAGGCTACCTGCCCACGGGCCAGACATGGGCTGACCCCAACTTCGACGCCAGCGCCTGGCCTAGCATGCCCGTGCCTGGCAATTGGGAAAGCACGCCGGGGCTGGGGACCTACGACGGCGTGGTGTGGTTTCGGAAGGAGATTGACCTGCCCGCCTGCCTGGCCGGGCAACCCCTGACCCTGGCGCTGGGCAAGATTGACGACGTCGACAGCACCTACGTCAATGGCGTGCGGGTGGGCTACACCAGCGGCTACGACTGTTTGCGCACCTACCCGGTACCCGCCGGGCTGCTGCACCCGGGCCACAACGTGGTAGTAGTGCGCGTGGTGGACACGGGTGGTGACGGCGGCTTTACCGGTGAGCCGGCCGAACTGCTGCTCAGCGGTGCGGGGCAGGCGCTGCCGCTGGCTGGGCCGTGGCACTATCAGGTGGGCCTCGACCCGCGCGAGCAACCTACGCCGCCCGTGCCAGGCGGCGCCGAGCACGCGCCCACGGCCATTTACAACGGCATGATTGCGCCGCTCCAGCCGCTGGCCCTCAGGGGCGTTATCTGGTATCAGGGGGAGAGCAATGCCGCCCGCGCCGCGCAGTACCGCACGCTGTTTCCGGCGCTCATTGCCGACTGGCGCCAGCACTGGGGCCAGCAGCTACCCTTTCTATTTGTGCAACTCGCTAGCTTTATGCCCGCCCAGCCCCAGCCCACCGAGTCGGCCTGGGCCGAGCTGCGCGAGGCGCAGGCCCGCACGCTGGCCGTGCCCGGCACCGGCATGGCCACGGCCATCGACCTGGGTGAGGCGGGCGACATCCACCCCCACAACAAGCAGGAGGTGGGCCGCCGCTTGGCCCTGGCTGCCCGCCACGTAGCGTATGGCGATAGCGAGGTGGTGTACAGCGGGCCTGCCTACGCCGACATGGTCGTGGATGGGTCGGCTATCAGGCTGAAATTCAGTCAGCTCGGTACGGGCCTGGTGGCGAAGGAGGGGAACGACCTGCAAGGCTTTGCCGTGGCTGGGGCCGACCGGAAATTTCACTGGGCCACGGCCCGCCTCGTGGGCAACGAGGTGGTGGTGCAGAGCCCCGAAGTGCCCACCCCGGTGGCCGTGCGCTACGACTGGGCTGATAATCCCAATGGCAACCTGTATAATCAAGAGGGCCTGCCCGCCGGGCCCTTTCGCACCGATACCTGGCCGGGCCGCCCGGCTACAACTCAGTAGCTTTCTGCTGAAATCACTCGAAATCGTCACGCCTGTCTGGCATACTGAGCAATTTCCCCATGCATCATTAGGCAGGTGCAATGCTAAAAAACGTCGCCCAGATTGAAAAACACGCCCTGCGAGCCCTGGATGCCAACGGCATAGTCCACGGCCAGGTACGAGCTGGATTTTTTGCTGAGACACAGCCGGATGCCGGTGCCCACGGCGGGGGCCACGCGCCCGTAGCCGGTGGCTGGGTGGCGGGCCGACTGCCCATTGGCAAACACCACACCGCCCAGCACCCGCGAATGGGTGAGGTTGAAGCGGTATTCGGCCTCGCCATACGCGAGGCTCGTGCCCCGGAAGCGCCCCTGGATGTAGCCCCGCCCGGTCACGCTGTAGGTGTCCCAGCCGGTGGCGGGCAGGTCGAGGTAGGGGGCGGCCTGGCCCAGGGTGAAGTCGCCGTAGAGCCAGAAGGCCAGCACGTTGCCGGTGCGGCCGGCGCGCAGGTAGCGCCGGGTGTCGAGCTGCACGAGGCGGTAGTTGGCGTCGGAGCCCAGCGCCCGCATATTGGCCCGCAGGGCCAGAAAGAGGTAGCTCTCGCCGGCGGCCGGGCGCAACTGGTTGTCGCGGGTGTCGCGCAGCACCGAGGCCACGAGGCCCGATGAAGTAGAGCGCCCCGCCACCCCCGGCGCGTAGCCCGAAATGGCGTATACCTGCTGCCCGTCGCCGTTGACGGTGGTGATGTCCCAGCGCGTGTCGAGAAAATAGCCGCCCCCGAAGTAGAGGTGGCCCGCCGGCCCCACGCGGTGGTAGTAGCTCTGGTGCACGCGCAAGAAGTTGTAATTCATGGCGATGGCCTCATCGGCATTCGCGTTGCTGCCCAGGCCGTAGGTCTGCTGCGGGTAGTGCAGCAGGCGGTAGTCGGCCAGCCACAGGCTGCGGTTGTGGGTCGTCCAGAGCGGCCCGTTGAGGGCCAGGATAATCTGCCGGTTCTGGGTGTAAGTGAGCGTGGTGGAGAGCACCGACAGGTTGGCCGCCGCCCGCTCAAAGGTGTAGCTGGCCGTGAGCGTGGCCAGCAGGCGCGCCTCCAAAGTGTAGGCCACGGCGGGCAGCACCACCAGCGAGCTGGCCTTGAGCAGGCGCACCGAATCGGGCACGTGGCGCGGCTGGCGGCGCGGCAATACCCGGCGCACAAGGTCGCCAATGTCCTGGGTAGGGTGGGGCAGCGAGTCGGGCTGAGCCGGGCTGGGAGCCTGGGCCCGGGCGGCAAAAGTGGTCAGCGCTAGTAGCGCCAGGATGCGTAATCGTGCAGCAATCATTAGTTCTTACTCCGCCTTCCAACCGGTAGACGCTGCTAATGATTTGATGTTTTTAGTGGGTAATGAGGTTGTGGCGTAATGACAAGTGGCCTCCTAATTCCCATCACCCTACAGCTTGCCCAGGCGGCGGCCAGCGTGGCGACCCAGCAGCGGGTGCTTGGCCTGGCCCACCACCTGCGAGCCGTAGATGCCGGTGTGACCCGAAAACAGGTACGCCACCACGCAGGCCAGTGACAGGTACACGCCCGCCTGTGTGCCAAATAGCTCCAGCCCCATCAGCAGGCAGGCCAGCGGGGTGTTGGCCGCGCCCGCAAACACGCCCACGAAGCCCATGCCCGCCAGCAGCGCCACCGGCAGCGGCAGCACGGCCGCCAGCGCCGAGCCCAGCGCCGCCCCGATAAAAAACAGCGGCGTGACCTCGCCGCCCTTAAAGCCGCAGCCCAGCGTAAGGGCCGTAAGCCCCAGCTTCAGGGCAAAATCCTGCGCGCCCAGTGGGTGCTGAAAGGCCTCCACAATCACCGGCACGCCCAGCCCGGCGTAGCGCAGGGTGCCCAGCGCCCACATGGTACCTGCCACTAACACGCCGCCCACCACGGGGCGCAGCGGGGGGTAGGTAAGGTGGCTGAAAGCCTGGCTGATAGCGTGCGTGAGGGTGGCAAAGCTGCGCGCCGCCAGCCCAAAAATGACCCCCGCCGCCAGCGCCGCCCCCAGCCCTGGCAGTGTGAGCGGCAGCGCCGCCAGGGTAGGGTAGGCCGTGTGGCCCACGCCCCAGGCCCGCGTCACTACATCGGCCACCACGGCCGCCAGAAAGCTGGGCAAAATGCCCTCGTAGCGCACCGAGCCCAGCAAATACACCTCCAGCCCAAACACCGCGCCCGCCAGCGGCGTGCCAAATACCGAGGCAAAGCCCGCGCTCATGCCCGCGATGAGCAGCAGCCGGCGCTCGCGCCGGGGCAGCCAGCGGGCCAGCTGGTCGCTGAGGGCAGCGCCCATTTGCACGGCCGTGCCCTCGCGGCCCGCCGAGCCCCCCAGCAGGTGCGTGAGCAGTGTGCCGCCCAGCACCAGCGGCACCAGCCGCAGCGGAATCGTAGCGCCAGGCGCGTGCAGCTCGTCCAGGATGAGGTTGTTGCCCTTCACCACGCGGTTGCCCCAGCGGTGGTAGGCCAGCCCGATGAGCAGGCCCCCCGCCGGCAGCAAGGCCAGCGCCCAGGGGTGAGCTTCGCGCCAGCGCGTTACCCCTTCCAGGCCTACCAAAAAGCCCGCCGAAGCGCTGCCGGCCAGCGCCCCCACCAGGCTGGCCAGCAGCAGCCAGCGCAGCGTAAAAAGGACGGTGGGCGCGAAGCCCCGCAGGCGGGCAAGCAGAGGATGGGGAGAAGTAGCCACGGCGCGAAGTAACGGGAAGAGGCGGCCGGCGTGGCCCCGGTGGCCGGGGTAGGGCAAGCGTCAGCGACGCCGGGCGGGCGCTTGTGGGGCGCAATAGCCGCAGCCTTATTTTGCCCGTTGCAGGTAAAGTAAAGTAGTTTGGTAGGGGCGGCTGGGCGTGTATTTGTCGTTGATGACGAAGTAACCGCCGTGGTAGGCTGCCAGGCCCTCCCAGTTGTAGCCCCGGTAGGGCTCAGGAAATTCCCAGAGCGGCTGCCAGGTCAGGGCGTTGTGCTTAAGCTCGATAGTGAGCAGGCGGGCGTAGTTCTTGTAGCCGCTTTGGTCGCGGGTGAGCAGGGCGTTGGGCTGGTCGCCGTCGGGTGTGCGGTAGATGGCATCGCCGCCGCCGCCCTTAAAGAAAAAGTTGAGCGCCGTATAGCGGCCCGGGCCTACGGCCGTGAGGTCGGTGAGGCGAAAGGGGAGCTTGGCAAACGGCACGCGAGTGGGCTTGCTGGTAGAGGCCAGTCGTTTGTCAGCCAGCTCATAGGCGTAGTTTTGGCCCGGAAAGCTGTTGTATTCAAAAAAGGCCAGCAGGTGCTGGTTAGCCGCGGCCAGCGCCTCAAAGCCCGCGTTGTAGATGTGGCTGCCGTCGGGCGCCAAGGGTTTGGCCAGGGGTACTAAAAACGTGGTGTCGAGTACCACTGCATCGGGGCGCAGCTGGCCCCGGAGCAGGTAGCAGGTGGGCGAGGGCGTGTCGGTTTCGACGGACAGATACACCGCTTTCGGGGTGATGAGCAGGGCTTCTAGGCCCTCGTAGCGCTGGCCGGCGGCGGCCATGCGGGTGCGTAGCGCGGCCAGGCCCTGGAGGGGCAGCTTCTGGTAGGGCAGCGCATACGTGGTGTCGGCGAGCTGGCGGTCGAGGTCGGCAAGCCGCACCGCGTAAAGCTTGGCCTCGGCCTGGTCCTGCAAACGGCTTTCCGAGAGCAGAAACAGCTTGTCGGCGCTGGTAGCCAGCCCCGAAAACTGGTTGTCGTAATCAGCCAGCTCACTGGGCAAGTGCAGCTTATGAAGAGTAAACTGCGGCTGCTGGGCCAGGGCCGGCTGCCAGCCCAGCAGGGCGCCGCCCCACAGCAGGGCTACTAGGTGTTTTTTCATGCGTCAATCGTTAGGTAGCCTACGCCAAACTCAGGAGGCCGCGAAGGTAAAGCGGGGCCAGCCGCGCCGGCAGCGGCACACCGGGTGCCAGGTGAGGGCGGGTGCTACCCTGTAATGCCCGGCCGGGACCGGCGATACACCATTCCGAACTGCCAGGCCGCTGCTTACCTTGCCCGGGGTTCAGCTTTTTACCTTCCTTTTTTCGGCTTTTTTATTTCGTACTCCTATGAGCTTTTCGCTGATTCTCTTCGGCCTTGTGCTGCTCATCCTTTTTATGAGCTACGTCATTGTGCCGCAAGGCACGGTGGCGGTGGTCACCGTATTTGGCAAATACCGCCGCTTGATGATGCCAGGTCTGAATTTTAAGCTGCCCTTCGTCGAAAACGTGTATAAGCGCATTTCCATCCAGAGCCGCTCGCTGGAGCTGGAGTTTCAGGCCATTACCGTGGACCAGGCCAACGTCAATTTCAAGGCTATGCTCGTGTACGCGGTGTTTGACCAGAGTGAGGAGGCCATCAAGCGCGTGGCCTTCAAATTTGTGGACGAGCGCAGCCTCATGCAGGCGCTCATTCGCACCGTGGAGGGCAGCATCCGGGCCTTCGTGGCCACCCAGCGCCAGGCAGCCGTGCTGAGCCTGCGCGGCGAAATAGTGCTGCACGTGAAAGACCAGCTCGACGAAACGCTCGAAAGCTGGGGCTACCATCTCATTGACTTGCAGCTCAATGACATCGCTTTTGATGAGGAAATAATGCGCTCGATGGCCAAGGTAGTTGCCAGCAGCAACCTCAAGGCTGCCGCCGAAAACGAGGGCCAGGCCCTGCTTATCACCAAAACCAAGGCGGCCGAAGCCGAGGGCAACGCCATTAAAATATCGGCCGAGGCCGAGAAAATCGCCGCCCAGCTGCGCGGCCAGGGCGTGGCGCTGTTCCGCGAAGAAGTCACGAAGGGTATGGCCCACGCCGTGCAAGAGCTGGCCGAAAACAACCTCGACCCCAGCCTAGTCTATTTCTCGATGTGGACCGAAGCCATCAAGCACTTTGCCGAGCAGGGCAAGGGCAACGTCATCTTCCTGGATGGCTCAAACGAGGGCCTCGAAAAAAACATGAAGCAGATGCTGGCCATGCAGCATCTCGACCGCCCGGCGGCCCGCTAGCTGCCCCGCCCGGGCAGCGCTTGCCCTCCTAAATATTTCGCACCCCGATGGCAAGCCGGCCGGCTTGCCATCGGGGTGCGAAATATTTTTTTAGCCCGGCAGTTGCCTGAAAAAGAAGGGGATTTCCTGGAACTTTAACCAATCGGCTCATCAAAATCTAAAAAATCTCGTAAGACTCCTCGGCTGCCGCCCGGCTACCCGCTGGAGCTTCACCCAACTCACGCTTTTTATCTTTTTCCTGCCGAGCTGATTTTTCAGTCCGGTATTCTTTTTCCCTTCTTTATGAAGCACCCCCTATTCAAGACTGCGCTGCTGAGCGGAGCTGCCATCATGGCCGCTGCTCCGCATAGCCAGGCTCAGAGCCCCGACCGAAAATGGGGCGTTAGCGGCTACGCCACTACGCTGCAATACCACGGCGACCTTGGTGAAAACTACTGGGATGCCCGCAACCTGACCTACGGCGGCGGCCTTAGCCTGAATCGCTACGTTTCGAAGGGCCTCGACATCAACCTGTCGGGCAACCAGGCTTCGCTGCGCTACCCCGCCGACCCCGGCACCTACAACAACATCTACAACCCCGCGCAGGGCGCCAGCAACCGCCGCTTTTACGCCAACGTGACCACCCTCGGTCTGGGCTTTAAGCTGAAGCTGAACAATGGCTGGGCTTTGAAAGAAGACGCTTTCATTCAGCCCTACATCTTGTTGCAGCCGGGCCTGGCAATCGTTTATTCCGACCGCTACACCACCAACCCGATGACCGCTAGCCACACGAGCTTCGGCTCGTTTGATGGGCAGGCTGCTTTGGGTCTGACGTTCCGCCTCACGCCGGGTCTGAGCATTTTTGCCCAGGCTGGCCAGCACTACCTCGACCGCGACGACGACCGCCTGGACGGCTACAACAGCGGTAGCAGTAACTTTACCGACCAGTACGACCGCTACATGCAGTTCTCGGCGGGCCTCACCGCCAACTTTGGCAAAGCCAAGGACACCGATGGTGATGGCGTATCTGACCGCAAGGACAAATGCCCCGACACCCCGGCCGGCGTGAAAGTAGACGTGGTAGGCTGCCCGGTTGATACCGACGGCGATGGCATTGCCGACTACCAGGATAAGTGCCCCGAAGTGAAAGGCCTCGCTGCCCTACAAGGCTGCCCCGATGCCGACGGTGACGGCGTAGCCGATGCCGACGACCGCTGCCCCAACACGCCGGCTGGCGTGAAAGTAGACGCCTCGGGTTGCCCCGTTGACTCCGATGGTGACGGCGTAGCCGACTACCTCGACAAGTGCCCCAACACCCCGGCCGGCACCAAAGTAGACGCCAACGGTTGCCCGCTTGACCGCGACGGCGACGGTGTGCCCGACTTCCAGGACCGCTGCCCCGACCGTGCCGGCCCCGCCAGCAACAAAGGCTGCCCCGAGATTCCGGTGGAGAAGCGTAAAATCCTCAACGAGGCCACGAAGTACATCAACTTCGACTTCAATAAGGCCACGCTGAAGCCCAGCTCGTTCCCCCGCCTGGAGCAGATGGTGCAGATTATGAACGACTACCCGGACTACTCGCTCAGCATTGCCGGCCACACCGACAGCAAGGGCGACGACAACTACAACCTGCGCCTGAGCTACGAGCGCGCTGCTGCCGCCCGTAAGTACATGCTGAGCAAAGGCATCCCGGCCGACCGCATCGAAAGCCGTGGCTATGGCGAGACCAAGCCGATTGCCGACAATAAGACGGCTGCTGGCCAAGCCTTGAACCGCCGCGTAGATTTCGACCCCTACCTGACGGGCGAAGCCAACGCTGCCGAAGTGAAGTACGGCCCGGCCCCGACCATCTCGGAGCTGAAAGCCACTGGCCAGAAGCTGCCCGGCAAGAAAACGACCGGTACGGGCTCGCCCCGCAGCCGCAAGGCTCCGGTGAAAAAGGCTCCTGCTAAGCGCAAGTAAGGCACCTGCCTAAGTTGGAAAAGCGACCCGCTCCATACGAGCGGGTCGCTTTTTTTATGAGCACCAGATAGGTATAACCCGCCTGACCGCCGCGCCGCCAAAACCACGGCGCACCGAATCGGCTTTAACTTGCGGCCCGGTTGCGGCGGAAGCTGCCGCGCCCGCTACCCTTGCTCTTATGGACGACGCTCTCCTTGCCAGCTACCAGCCCGTTATCGGGCTCGAAGTACACGCTCAACTGCTGACGCACAGCAAAATGTACTCTTCCGACGAGAACGAGTACGGGGCTATGCCCAATACCAACCTCTCGGTGATTACCCTGGGTCACCCCGGCACGCTGCCCCGCGTGAACCGCACGGCTGTGGACTTTGCCATTAAGATGGGTCTGGCCACCAACTGCCAGATTCAGCGCGAAAACCTGTTTGCGCGCAAAAACTACTTTTACCCCGACCTGCCCAAGGGCTACCAGATTACGCAGGATAAAACGCCTATTTGCCACGGCGGCCACATCGACATTCGCCTGGCCGATGGCAGCACGCGCCGCATTGGCATCACGCGCATTCACATGGAGGAAGACGCGGGCAAGTCGATGCACCTGGCCGGCGAAACGGAAACCCTCGTGGACCTCAACCGGGCCGGCGTGCCGCTCATCGAGATTGTGAGCGAGCCCGATATCCGCACCGAGGAAGAAGCCTACGCCTACCTGGCCGAAATCAAGAAGCTGGTTGAGTACCTGGGCATCTGCGACGGCAACATGGAGGAGGGCTCGCTGCGCTGCGACGCCAATGTGAGCGTGATGAAAAAGGGCGCTACGGAGTACGGCACCAAGGTGGAGGTCAAGAACATGAACTCCTTCCGCAACGTGCAGCGGGCCATCGAGCACGAGATTGTGCGCCAGATTCAGATTTTGGAAAACGGCAGTGAGGTAGATTCCGAAACGCGGGGCTTCGACGCGGCCAGCGGCACCACCAACGGCCAGCGCTCGAAGGAAACGCTGAACGACTACCGCTACTTCCCCGAGCCCGACCTGCCGCCGCTCATCATCGACGATGCCTGGCTGCACCGCGTGCAGGCCGACCTGCCGGCCCTGCCGCAGCAGCTCTACGCCCGCTTTACCGGCGAACTGGGTTTGAGCGACTACGACGCCAACGTGCTCATCGACCAGAAGGAGGTGGCCCAATATTTCGACGACCTGGCCCGCCTGCTGCCCCCCGCCAGCGCCAAGGCCGCCGCCAACTGGGTAATGGGTCCCGTAAAGTCATACCTCAACGAGCGCGCCCTCGAAATCAACGACTTCCCGCTCGACCCCGGCCAGCTGGCCGGCATCATTGAGCTGATTGAGGCCGGTAAAATCAACTACTCGGTGGCCAGCAAGCAGCTGTTTCCCTACCTGCTCGACCACCCACAGGCTAACGCCACCGGCGCGGCCGAGACACTGGGCCTGCTCACCAAGGCCGACGCCGGCGAACTAGAAGCCCTTGTGCAGCAGGTGCTGGCCGCCAACCCGGCCAAGGTAGCCGAGTACCGGGCCGGTAAAAAATCGCTCACTGGCATGTTCATGGGCGAGCTGATGAAGCTGACTGGCGGCAAGGCCGACCCCAAGCTGGCCAACCAATTGCTGCGCCAAGGCCTCGACGGCTAGCCGGCAAAAAGGCTGCTGCGGAACCAGTTGGCCATTTTTTAGCTTTGTGCGGCAGGTGCCGGCCGCGGCCGGCAGTGCGCTTATTTTTTGTTAATGACTTCTTTTATGAAACCAGCTCTTGTTGCCGTGGCCCTGCTTGGCCTCACCAATGCCTGCCAGAACGCCAGCGCCGCCGAGGGCTACGAAATAACGGGCCAGCTGCGCAACGTGCCGGCCGGCACCACGCTGCACCTCTCGGAGCTGACCAGCAGCCAGTTTGTGGAGCGCGGCACGGCCAAAACTGATGGCCAGGGTAAGTTTACCTTCAAAGGGACGCTGCCCGTGACGGCCGCCGTGTACCAGCTCAAGCTCGACGAGCCTAACCAGGTATTGCTCGTGCTCGACAACAAAACGCACCTCACCCTCTCGGGCGATGCCAAGAGCCTGCCCGCCAGCTACGCCGTGAAGGGCTCCAAGGACTCGGAAGTCATTCAGCAGCTCACGCGCACCATGAATGCCAGCCGGGGCCAGATGCAGCGCCTGGGCCAGCGCTACAACGCCGCCGGCCAGGCCGGGCGCACCGATTCGCTGCCTATTATCGAGCAGCAATACAACGTGTTGGCCCGCAACACGGCTGGGCGTGCCAAGGCCGTTATCCGGCGCAATGCCTCGTCGGTAGCGGCGGGCTTTGCCACGCTCAGCTTCGTGAACCCAGATGAGGACTTCGCTTTTGCCGATTCAATTGCCACCATTCAGCGCAAATCGCAGCCGGCCTCGCCCTTCACGCAGGCCCTGAGCGAGCGCCTAGAGCCGCTCCGGGCCACGGCCATCGGCACGGCCGCCCCCGAAATCAACCTGACTACGCCCGAAGGCAAGGCGCTCTCGCTCAAGAGCCTGCGGGGTAAGTATGTGCTGGTCGATTTCTGGGCTAGCTGGTGTGGCCCCTGCCGCCAGGAAAACCCTAACGTGGTAAAAGCCTACAACCAATTCAAGGATAAGGGCCAGGGCTTCACGGTGTTCAGCGTGTCGCTGGACGATGACAAGGACCGCTGGGCCAAGGCCATTGCCGCCGACGGCCTGCTGTGGCCCAACCACGTATCGGACCTGAAAAAATGGAACAACGCCGCTGCTGCTGCCTATGGCGTGCAGTCCATCCCGGCCTCGTTCCTACTCGACCCGAGTGGTAAAATTATCGGCAAAAACCTGCGCGGCCCCGCCTTGGAAGCCAAGCTGGCGGAGGTGTTGAAGTAGTCCTGAGCCGCTGTTCAACGGAAAGGCCCGGTCTGCAAGCGCAGGCCGGGCCTTTTCTTCAGCTGAATTCTGGAAAATAAAGCTCGCTAGGCTACTTCCGTCACGCGCACCTTCACGCCTTTTATCTTGGCGCCGTTCAGCTTTTCGAGTAGCTCGGGCGCTTGCTTGCGCGGCACGGCCACGTAAGAGTAAAAGTCAAACACTTCGATGCGGCCCACGGTATGGTGCTCAAGCCCGCCGACCTTGACGAAGGCGCCTACCAGGTCGTGGGCACTCACCTTGTGCTTTTTGCCGGCCGTGACGTGCAGCGTCACGGTTTCGGGGCGCGGCAGCTTGGACGCGGCGTTGGCGGGGGGCATGGCCGGGGGTACCAGGCGCTTCCACTGCGCGCCCTGGGCCGAAGGCCAGGCCTGCACGCGGGTTTGCTCGGGCGGGGTTGCCAGCAGGTGGGCGGTGCCGGCCACGCCGGCGCGCGCCGTGCGGCCGGCCCGGTGCTGGAAGGTTTCGGCATCGTGTGGCAGGTCGTACTGAATAACCGTGTCGAGAGCCGGCACGTCGATGCCGCGCGCGGCTACGTCGGTGGCTACCAGGGCCTGGGCCGAGTTATTGCGCAGCTTCATCAGGGCCTTGTCGCGCTCGGGCTGGGGCAGCTTGCCGTGCAGCACTTCGGCGGCTACGCCCCGGCCGCGTAGAAACTGGGCCAGCTCCTCCACCTTGTCGCGGGTGTTGGCGAAGATGAGCGTCTGGCCTGTTTCGGGCTGTTGCAGCAGGTGGTACAGGGCCGCAGGCTTGTCTTCCACAGCGTTGAGCACGTGGCCGCGCAGGGTGAGCGACGACGGTAGCGCGGCGCCGGTAATCTCGCCGTTGAGGCCGCCGGCGGCCGTCAGCATGCGCGGGCGGGTGAGGTACTCGCGCACCAGAGCCATTACCTTATCGGGCATGGTGGCCGAGAACAGCAGCGTCTGGCGGCGGCGCGGCAGGCGGCTTACGATGGTAGCCATCTCCTCCTGAAACTTGAGGTCGAGCAGCTTATCGGCCTCATCCAATACCATTACCTTCAATTGGTTAGGGATAATATTGCGCTTCTCCAGGTGGTCGAGCAGGCGGCCGGGTGTGGCGACTACCACGTGCGGCGTTTGCTGCAAGGTCTGCACCTCGTCGCGCATGGCGTGGCCGCCGTAGAGGGCCGCCACCCGTAGGCCAGGGGCGGGCATAAACTTACCCAGACTCTTGAGGGCGTCGCGCACTTGCAGGGCCAATTCGCGGGCGGGCACCAGCACAATGGCCTGCACGGCCTTGGCGCTGGGGTCAATCTGGGCCAGGATGGCGAGGCCGTAGGCAGCGGTTTTGCCCGAGCCGGTGGGGGCCTGGCCGGCCACATCCTGGTGGTCGAGGGCGGGCTGAAGCACGAGCGCCTGCACGGGTGTGGGCTGGGTAAAGCCTAGCTCAGCCAGGCCTTGCAGCAGCTCGGGCGAAAGGTTGAAATCGGAAAACGAGGCCGGAGTGGCGGTATCAGGTTGCATCCGGCAAAGGTACGACAGTGAGTAACGGGAGTAGTTGGAGTAAGGGGAGTAGTTAGAGTAATGCCCGTTGAAAGGCCCTAAAGACAAAGGATACTACCCTCAACCACTCCTATTACTCACTCCGCTACATTCACCAGGCGGTAGCGGACTGCGGTTTTTTTGGGCTTGATGTCGAGCCCCACATGGTGAGCGTAGGCCCAGGTAAAGGCGGCGCCGAAGTAAAAAATCATGGCCGAATAGAACACGAACAGCAACACGAGTACCGAGCTGGCGGCCGGGCCGTAAATGGGGCCGAGGTCACGGCCCACCAGCAATTGGCCCAGCACCCGCTCGCCCAGCTCGATGAGTAGGGCGGTGAGCAGGGCGCCGCGCCGCACCGCCCGCCAGGGTACTTTGGCCGCGCTCAGGGTGCGAAACACGAAGCCGCACCACGCGGCCAGAATGAGCAGGCTCACCAGTAAGTTGAGCACCCAAATGACATAAAAGGCAAACGTGGGGTCGAAATCGGACACGAAATCGGCAAAGAGGGCCAGTGCCGCATCGGCCGAAAAGGCTAGCACCGACAGCGCCGCCGTAGCCAGCAGCACCCCCGCCGAGCGCAGCCGCTCGCGCGCAGCCACCGATACCTGGCTAAGCTGCCGCCGGGGCCGCACGTGCCACAACTGATTGAGCGAGTGCTGAATGACGGTGAACAGCGTAGTGGCAATAAACACCAGAAATGCGAAGCCCAGCCAGGTGATGAGCCGGTTGCGGCCGGCGTGGGCCACGTTGTGCACCGTTTGAGCTACGAGACCGGTAGCGGTGCTGCCGATGACTTCGCCAAGCTTGGTGAGCAGCATCAGGCGGGCGCCGCGCGCCGAGTACACCGAGCCCAGCAGCTGCACCAGGATGATAAGAATGGGCGGCAGGGCAAACGAGGTGAAAAACGCTGTGGCCGCACCCAGCCGAAGCGGGTCGTTGGCGGCCAGCTCGCGGGCGGCGCGGCGCAGCAGCAGCCACAGCTCGACCCACCACGGAAAGCGATGCGGAGCCGGAGGGTGAGCGGAAGAGAGAACCTTGGTCATGAGAAACTTAACGCCGGGCCGACAACATTTTGCGCCCGACGGGGTACAAGGGGGCAGCCGCCGGGTAGCCCGGCCCGCTGCCAATTACGCAGGCGGGTGCGCTACTAACACGTATTTCTCACGGCTAGTTACGCATGACCATCACTTCCATCTCCGCCACCGGGGTACGGGCTGTGCCCGAGCCCCCGCCCCGCACCTGGATGCAGCGCCACCTGGTCGACCCGTTTATGAGCTTGCTCAAGGCGGGTCTGGCGCCCGGCAGCTTGGCCCTCACGGCGGGCTTGGGTGTGGCCTTTGGCTTGGCCCCCACCTTTGGCATCACCACGCTCGTGAGCACGGCCGTGGCCCTGCGCCTCAAGCTCAACGTAGCGGCTATGCAGCTCGTGTGCCACGTGCTGAGCCCGTTGCAACTGCTGCTGTTTCTACCGTTTCTGCGCTGGGGGGCTACGCTGCTGGGGCAGGGCCGCGAAGTGGCGCACCTGAGTATGAACCAAATCAAGCACATGGTAAAGGTTGATGGCTGGAGCCACGTGCTGCACTTGCTATGGCGGGCCGAGCTGGGCGCCCTCATGATATGGGCCGTAGCCTCGGTACCGGTCGTGCTGGGGCTTTACGTGGGGCTACGGCCGCTATTCAAGAAGTTTATTGCGCGCCACGAGCAAGCCGAGGAGGCTGCCGCCGTGGCCGCATAGCTAGTTGGCTGGTAGCTGAGAAAAAAAGCATCAAAAAAGGACGTCATGCTGAACTCGCTTCAGCATGACGTCCTTTTTTGATTACCCTACGGCTGGTTACGCGGCCGTGTATACGGGCTGCACCTCAGGCTGCTGGAAGTAGGGGTTCACGCCTTCTTCCGAAGTCAGGTCGAGCAGCATCAAATCGACGTGCTGGAAATCGCCGGTGCGGCCTTCAAGAGCGGGGCCAAGCTGCTGCATAAAGTCGGGGTCGTGGCTGATAGTGTCGAAGCCGAGCAGCAGGCGCGGGGGCTGGCTTTCGTCGCCAGCGAGTTGCATCTGGGCCACGTAGATGGCGCGGATGTCGGCATTAGCCTGACCAAATGCGGTCAGCGACTCGCCGAGGCCCTCGGGCAGCTCGGGCGTGCTCAGCAGCACTTGGGCATCGGCGGGCAGGCCGCCGCCCTGGGTGAGCTGGCCCGTGAGCAAGGCTTGGATTTCGGCGGCGGGCAGCAGCTTGCCGGCGGGCGAGAAGGGGTTCAGCACGCAGTCCTGGCCCTGGGTCATGGCGAAAAACGCCTGGCCGGGGATGGGCGTCCAGGCGATGGTGCTGGCATCCATGCCACCATCGCTGAGGCGCGCCTCGGAAGTGAAGATGGGCAGGCGGCCATCTTGCAGCACTTGCAGCTGAATCTGCTGGCCTTCGGTGAGCTGAATCTCGCCGGTGCCCAGGTTTTCGTCGGGGGCCAGCACCATCAGGATATTCTCCTGCATGAGGGCCTGGTAGAAAGCCGGGCGGGCATTCTCATCCACCGGGGCCAGCAGGAGCAGGTGCTCTAGCACGTTTTGGGGCTCAAACGGGAAGTCGGGCATGGGGGGCAACGCCTGCGGGCCCTGGCCGGCGAGGCCGGCCGGCATGGGGGGCATAGGCGGCACCTGGGGGGCGGGCTCGGTGGGGGCCACGTACTTGGAGCCCTGGTAGCGCGGGCCGCTTTTGGGGGCGGCAGCCTCGTCGGCGCCGGTGGGCGTAGCGCCGGGGGTGGGCG
>Ga0160427_10000702_pt1 | contig 20287 bp, 18 predicted proteins | sample SolpanmetagenomL_FD_108194 | JGI IMG/M metagenome (GOLD analysis project Ga0160427, IMG submission 108194) | Solar panel surface microbial communities from Lawrence Berkeley National Laboratory, California, USA - L | ecosystem: Engineered > Built environment > Solar panel > Unclassified ...
ATGTCCTGACCCATGGATGTCTTTGCGGCTGTTATGATATCTTGTGCCACACCGCCATCGTCGTTGCATATCGCAGCAAGATCATTCAAACGGTCGTCTGAAAGGGTTTTCTTGTCACCAATGAAGAGGGCGAGCTTGGCGTAGGTAGCATTGTCTGAAGCGAGCTTGATGAGTTCGGGAAAGTGCCATGAATACCATTCACGAACACGCATGGAGAAAGTGTTTACTGCTTTGTCGAGGTGGTCTAGCGTTGCGATTGCCTGAATAATGTGGTTGTCGTTGCGGTTGACGTTGAACTTGACCTTTGCACGGGAGTAGGAATGACCAAGACCAAGTTGAGCACGCTCTACGTCACCTTCCTGTAATTGTTTGAGTAGTTTGTGGCCATGTTGACGGAGACCACGGAGCAGGTCGGCGGTGAGTTCGGAGGTGTCGCTGGTTTCGCATTCGACGCCAGGGAAAGCGGCGCGGATGTTACCTGCCAGAGTTTTATCTGTGACACCGAGGGTGACTTTTGACTTCTTGCTGGCTTTGGGCAGGTTGGTCTCGAGGACGGTTTGGAGGTAGTCGGAAACAATGCCTTCGGAGATGTCGTTGGCGTTTTCGAGAGCTTGTTGGGCTCCTTGGAAGGGTGCGAAACTGACGAGCTTGACCATTTTGCCTAAAGATGTGATATGAGTTTTGATGTCTTTCTGTCTCTGCACAATGGACATATTCTACCAAAGTTTGCCAGATCCTGAGCCTTCTCTTGTACTTCCTTCAACCTAGCTCCAACAGTATCGTGCTGCATAGCGACCTTGAAGATCTGGGAATAGCAGTTCAGTTAGTGACGGTAACATTTATACTGAGCTTTGCTTTCTGTAGCACAAGAGACATACCGCATAGCCCAAGGAGGACTCATGGAGAAGGTAGTCCACCGACATGATGGCGACTGTCAGCAGTGAGGTCGTGTGTAGAGATTTACACTCGAATATACACTGTCCAAGCTGTCGTTGTCGCTGCCGCCGATGCCGTCGTCAAACCTCGTCGTCGAAAAAAGTTGCCCAGATTTAGCTGGAATAGATTCCGAAATACAAAGATTTGGACAAACAGCACAGCACGTGAACGACGCGAACGAGCGAACGAGACGAGACGAGACAGGCGAAAGGAAGACGACAACAACGCCAATACAATACAATACTGTCTCAAATCTTCACATCATGTCGGCAGCACAGCTTCTCAACCCTAAGGCCGAGTCACGTCGCCGTGGTGAAGCCCTCGCAGTCAACATTGCTGCTGGTGAAGGACTCCAAAATGTCCTCTCCTCCAACCTAGGCCCTCTAGGCACCTTAAAGATGTTGGTTGATGGATCTGGTCAGATCAAGCTCACTAAAGACGGCAGTGTTCTGCTTCGCGAAATGTCCATTCAAAACCCCACTGCCGTCATGATTGCTCGCGCCGCAACTGCACAAGACGAAATCACTGGCGATGGCACAACTTCCGTCGTCCTCCTTGTCGGCGAACTCCTCAAGCAAGCAAATCGCTACATCTCAGAAGGACTACACCCCCGCGTCATCGCCGACGGTTACGAGCTCGCAAAGGACGAAGCATTGAAGTTTTTGGACGGCTTCAAGCTTACCAAGGATGTCGACCGCGAACTCCTGCTTTCCGTTGCGCGCACATCTCTCAGCACAAAACTCAATGCCACGCTGGCCGAACAATTGACTCCGGATCTGGTGGACGCCGTTTTGGCAATTTACCAGGCCCCTGCGAAACCTGACCTCCACATGATCGAAATAATGACAATGCAGCACCGCATGGCTTCTGAAACACAACTGATCCGCGGTCTTGCTCTTGATCATGGTGCTCGCCATCCAGACATGCCCAAACGAGTCGAGAACGCATTCATCCTGACACTCAACGTCAGCTTAGAATATGAAAAGAGTGAGATCAACAGTGGCTTTTACTACTCTTCTGCAGACCAACGCGACAAGCTGGTGGAGAGCGAGCGACGATTCGTAGACGAGAAGTTGCGCAAGATTGTGGAGCTAAAGAAAGAGGTTTGCGGTAACGACCCAAAGAAAGGCTTCGTCATCATCAACCAGAAAGGAATCGACCCGCTATCACTCGACGTATTAGTCAAGAACGGCATCTTCGCACTAAGGCGGGCCAAGAGAAGAAACATGGAAAGGCTACAACTAGTATGTGGAGGCACAGCACAAAACAGCGTAGAAGATCTTTCCCCAGACGTGTTAGGGTGGGCAGGCTTAGTCTACGAACATCAGCTGGGCGAGGAAAAGTACACATTCATCGAAGACGTCAAGGAGCCAAAATCAGTCACCATTCTAATCAAAGGACCAAACGCACATACCATTACACAAGTCAAGGATGCAGTGAGAGATGGACTGAGAAGTGTGTACAACATGATTGTTGATGGCTGCGTCGTGCCTGGTGCTGGTGCGTTCCAGGTCGCCTGTGCTGCGCACCTGAATACGGCGGAATTCAAGAAGATGATTAAGGGAAAGGCAAAGTACGGTGTTACTGCGTTTGCAGATGCACTTCTTATTATCCCTAAGACCTTGGCACAGAATGCTGGACAGGATATTCAGGATTCACGTAAGTTCAATCATCACCTTATCGTCATCTTAACCAAGCCAACCCTCTCTCCTTTGAATTTCGATACTAACATCTCAACAGTGGCCGAACTCCAAGACGAGCACGCCGACGGCAACATAGTTGGTCTCAACCTCACCACAGGCGGCGCAATGGACCCAGTACAAGAAGGCGTATACGACTCCTACCGTGTATTGAGGAACTGTATCGCTAGCTCGACAGGTATTGCGTCGAATCTTTTATTGTGTGACGAAATGCTCAAGGCGCGTCAAATGGGTCGATCAGGACCGCCTGGTGGTGGAGGTGGTGGTGAAGCCGAGTAAGAGAACGATAAATTGAAGCAGAAAGAGTTGAATTAGTTGATGGAGGAATCTGCCTTGAGCTTTCGTCTTTGGAGGCGGGCGTGACGCAGCCAGAGGCTCGCTGTGTGCCATTGTATGGCCCCAGCGTCCACGTCGGGCAGAAATATCACGAACACAAAAAGCACCAAGCTCTAAAGTCGACACTGCAAAAGCTGCGCACATTGCGGAACAAGAAAAAGAAAAGCAGAGCAGAGCAGGCAGCTGTAGTGGTGGAAAATGGTTATCATATGAAACGCCTAGACGAGCCAACGACGACAGTTTTTGTACATATAGAAATGGAAGAAAAGAGCGGAAGCAGTGAGCATTTTCTCAAAGTTGTATATCGCAATTCTTGGGCTTTTGGGTTGAGCTGTATGCTTTGTCTATCGTGAGATTATTAAAATTCCTGACATGATGTGATTGGACTTCTAGGTAGTAGAGGTAGTTGTCACTTGATTGAAAGAGTGTGTGATGCATCTACTAGGTGGCTTTTGCTGTATATTAGAAGGTGTGGATGGATGCCTGGATGCCTGGCTGCTCGTTGCGGCAATCTTCCTGCTTGCAATATTCGTGATTTCTTCCGAGGAAACCTGCTATCAGACAAGTAAGGCGTGAGAATGCGTGATGTGTCGTCTATCCCGGTCGTGTGATCAATCTTGATGCCTCCCTCCCTCGGCTCTTATCTCCCAGTCATCCTCTTCAAATATCGATCGCTCGCTCGTTCACTCGTTTGCGGCTTGCTTCCTCCTTCTCCATCTCCCGCTTTTTCTCCTCAATCCCATCTCACGACCCGTCCTTCCAAGCTCCATCCTAATCCTCCAACCTCTTTCTCCCCTCCCCACACCACCATTCAACCTCCTCCTTCTCCCTGTTATCACATCTTGCTCCTAATCTCCTCCGCCATCTTACTCAGCTCATCCTTCGCCACACCCTCCTTCATAGGCCACCCTACACCTAGTCCCTCCTTTTCATTCGGCTTCGGAATCATATGGAAATGCACATGATCCACCATTTGATGTGCGATGCGGCCGTTGTTTTGCAGGATGTTGTAGTCTGTGGCGCCCGAGGCGTGCGCGAGTTTCTTGGCGACGGAGAGGATTTCGGACAGAGAGTCGTCGGGGATGTCGGTTAGTTTGGCACCGTGCGTTTTCGGGATGATTAGCTGGGGAGCGGAGTGTTAGTGCGTGCGAGTAGGGAGGTGTAAGGAGGTGTGGGTGTCTGGTGCTGAATGGAGTGGAGGCGCGTGGAGCAGTTGTGTCTTGCTCAAAAAGCGGACCCGGGTGAATAGTAGATGATCTAGAAACCATTGGGAGTGCATGTTTGTATTAGGAGACTCACAGAATGGCCCATGGACAGTGGTTGAATATCCAAGAACGCCAGCGTCTTTGCGCTCTCATAGAGCTTCATCGAGGGGATCTCTCCTGCGCAAGTGTGTTAGTCAAAGCTGAATGAGATGTCTGTTGTAATGTTGTAGATGAGAGAAAGTACCTCGGATGATCTTGCAGAAGATGCAGGAGCCTGACATTGCTGTGGTGGTGAGTATTAAGATCTCTAATGGTGTGCGAGGTAGGCTGTGAGTGTGAGAAGCTTGGTGGAGTGAGATCGAAAGGTGAGGTTGAGAGAGTGAGATAGGTCAGTTGATGTTGTGGATGTAATGGTCCAGGAAGTGAAGTCAATGGAGCAGCGTCACGTCCCCGCTTCTACCCCACCACAGGCGGTAATATGGGTCATATACTGTATTACAAAATGCGCTTGTTATCAGTGGCTATGGTCTCATGGAACATACCTCTTGCCTTTTACCAGAGATACCCCGGGCCCAGGCCAAATGCTGATTATCTAATCTTTGGACCTTTCTGTTTTGCTCGCGGTCGACTCCCATGTCAAACACCTCTCTTGTTTTTGCTCTTCTCGCTTGCTCGTTTTGCTCTTCCTTTCCCTTCGCCGTCTTTTCTTCGTCAGCTACTCTTCGCTGAACTCTTTCCTTTTCCTAGAGACACCCCGGGCCCAGACCAAATGCTGATTATCCAATCTTTGGACACTGCTTTTCGCTCGCCGCCGGGTCCTTCGAACCCGCATCTCATGCTCTTCCCCAGCCTGTGTCTGATAGAGTAGTCCTTGTTCGTGGGAGATGCTACAGCACGTAATCCTGCTTTGCTAAGACCTAGTGATCGCGATTCTCTTTCCGCTCTTCTTCATACCTGACAGCATTCGTTTGTTACCAGCACGCAAAGAGTGAGCTAGATAAGAAGTGGATACTGGTAAGCACTAGCTACGATACATCGAGCTTATACACCTTGCACTTGCCGGAATGTTGATATGCCACAAGGAGGATTCGCTTTTCAAAACGGCACCAAGATAACTAGAGCAGAATCACTACAGCTGTTATGGCGTCCCCATCCAAACAATGGAGACTGCCGCATTATATTCGACTTTCTCAACCACAAGCAAAGCAGACACCCCAACAATCTTACCACACTTAGTACCGCCATCATACAAACGCACAAACTGGTTGAGCAGTGTTTATGAAAATGAGAAGGGCATGCATCACATACATCTGACGACATCTATCGAAAGCTCACAAGGCCCATATACAGTCAGAGCCTGTGGTTCTAGTACTGCCTTGGCTTCTTCGAGAACTGGACGAGTGAATCCGTTAAGGCTGTAGCGTGTGCCGTTGCTACCGTGACGAAGTCGTTGTCTTCCATGAGGTCGGCTTCGATCGGGTTAGCTATAGCCATGGGTAGGGTGGCGAATGCCGAAAGGGCTAGGTTGGTTAGCGTGGTGGTGGATTTCATTGTGGTGATGATGGTCAAGCAAGGAACAGGATTGAATGATGAAGCGATGGTGAGCTATTCTGAAGAAACAGTCTAACATGCAAGGACTTGGCAGTCTTTATACCACATCCGGTATAAATATCAGCCTTGACTTGGACACGTACCACATCCTCAGCCTAGTGCTGCCCACATGTCTGTACGAGGTCCCAAGATCGAAGTTGACTACAAGGCTGGAACTAAGGGCGAGGCTACTATCAGAGACGATGGTGCCGCGAAAGCTCTAGCATTGTTCGGGTCGTTTGCATGAGAGTCAGTCCTGGTGAGAGTCAGTCCAGCCTGAGAGTGTTCGGTGACGTGGAATAATGTGAAGCAGGTGAGATTCTTGCTATCGTACAGCTCAGCCTCTGGGCCACGTGACGACGCTGAATAGTCGCTGCAGAGTATCAAGCGCTCGGGCAAAAGTTTACGCAGAAGCTTGACGAGGCTACTACATCATATACACGCGACACGATCGACGACAAGCTAGCTCCAAGGCTGGCTATTGCTGACCTCGGTCAACAGCCCAGCATATCGTTTGCCATTACTTTCGTACTGGGTATTCCGAGATATGATGTTGCCTAATACAATGGAGGCGCTTTCTGTTTACCAAGAGCCCTTCGATCTACTCGCCTGCACGCAACACAACTACTATATCTAAGAACTAACGATATTGGCCGGATCAGAGATCCCCGCCTTGAGATCCACAAGAATCTTGACATGTTTATCTTTCTCCTTGATCAATGCCCAATATCCATCGTTCACAATACGATCCATCTGGATTTTGCCTGTGATCATTCCGGCCGGCTTGATCTTACCTGCTCCTATAGCATCGATTACGCCCTGGAAATCCTTTTTCTGGTAACCCAATACGCCTTTGTAATTCGCTTCTCTGAAGACTAGCCAGTTGGGATTAAATGGGATGGACTAAAGGGTAGTCAGCCAGCAGGAACCCAATGTTTTTACAAAAAGGTTAGAAAAAAGCACGTACTTTCTCCCAAATGGCCACATTCACGACCGTGCCCCGGCTTCGAACCACCTTGCAAGCCGTCTCCAGCGATTGTGGAACACCAGCGCAGTCGAAAGCAAGATCAGGTGGTATGTATCCACCAGCCAACTCCAACGCTTTGGAAACAACGTCCTCTTTCGTAGGATCGATGACATAGTCCGCCCCAAAGTCTTTCGCAAACTCCTGTCGTCGTTTCGCAACCTCGACACAAATAACCAGTTTTGCGCCTCGTGCGCGAAGACATTGTATGGTAGCCAGGCCGATGGGACCACCGCCAAAGACGACACATTTCGGTTCTTTCAGCTCCGCTATTGGGGATGCGTCGACGGCATGCCAGCCTACGGCCAGCGGCTCGACAAGCGCCCCAATATCAAGATCAACATTGTCTGGAAGCGGTAGACATGCTTCCGCTGCTACCACAACTTCCTCACTTATACCACCTCCCCATCCTGACAGACCAATAAACCCGCCATTTAAACAGGCATTTTCTGCGCCTGCTGAACAAGCACCGCATTTACCGCAGTAGATTGTTGGTTGTACTGCTAGCTTCTGTCCGACTTTGAGACCGGAGTTTTCGAGACCGCTGCCGAGTTCTTTGATGGTGCCGGAGAATTCGTGGCCAATGGTTATTGGTACCTGTTCTTTGGTGACGGGATGTGGTGATGTTGGTGAGAAGCTGGAGAGAAGACGATGTCAGCTGTACAAGACCTTGCTGGAAACTCTGCAGTATCCATGCTCACTTTGGCCCTCCTAGGAATTCGTGCAAATCGGTGCCTGTGAAGTGTGAGGTTTGACCTGCTACTGAAGACCTTGCCTGACTCCCTAATTACTTACCACAGATACCAACGAACGCAGGCTCGACTCTGACTTGGCCCGCTCCTAAGCTGGGGCGTGGAACATCATCCACAATGCGGATATCTGGACGCCCTTAGTCCAAACTTTTTGTTTTGGCACCTATGGCCTCATACCTTCCTTGCCATAATATCTTGCGGCCCTCATGTTAGGCAGTACTGTACAGGTGTAGAAGTTCTCAAGAGGGTGATTACTGGAGTAACCTAGTTGTAGATGATAGAGGTAGATAGTGTTCAATGCAGGAAATGTTTATATAGTGATACCAAATTATATCCCCAGCTTGACGATTCTCTTTCCCCTCTTCGGCAACAAACCTTTCGACCGAGGCCATGAGCACGAAAAGGTAGTTGACGGTTCCTGATCCGATGATGCTTGTCTGCGGGGTAACGTGGGGGTTGTCTAACGGCAATCTTCATGCGGTGATGACAGGAGAAAGTGCCAAAGACATAAAATACCAACACAATCACAAGAAGAAATATGGATAGATGGATCTTTTGTCGTTATTCATTAATGCTGACAAAACTCTCCAAGTAAGCTGAACATCGACGTCGCATTTTCTCGATCTCAATTGCGCACAGGAGTCACAGTGATAGAGAGCTTTATCAGGCCTCGACGTTCCAATGGCCTCAGCCTCTCAGGTGGAGGACAAGTCCCGATCTGTGACCTCACCATATCCAATCTTTTCACCAGGTCCTCCACGATACTCGTCTCCTTACACAGAAGTTTCATTTCTGCCACCCAAACTACCATAGCCTTCTCGTGACTCTCAACCATGTCGCAGTGGCCACAATGTAACCATTTGAATAAGGGCGATGTCCTTGGCAGAGCTTTCTCCAAAGTGTGCATCGAAGCAAGATAATCTGAACCATTCTGTTGTGAATATTTGCAGACCATGTCTTGTTGCTTTCGTGGACAGATTTCAAGGAGTTGCAGGAACGTGTCTAGAAAGTTGTTGCGCTTGCTGTGGCATGCAACGACAACGTGGTCGAGGAAGGCGGACGAGACACTGGCAAGCTTGAGTGCAACATTCTTCTCATATAGAGGTAACTTGGATGTTCTCATCGAGTCCTGCTCAGGAGAAACTTCTAGAGCTTCGGAAACGATGAGGCCTTGGAGTTCAGGAGGCAAAGTATTGAAGGTTGTCGGCATGGTAGGCGAAATTCGTGCTTGTTGCATCTTGAAGTGTTGGCTGAGAAAATCCTGAAACAATTTGTATAAAGAGTTGTTATTGGTTGGGAGGGTTCCCGGTCGTCCTGAATTGATGTTGGTGCCGGCGGAAAACGATAGAATAATGCTTACAGGTCGAGGTTAACCTTTAATCGAATTGGCTCAATGAAGCGATGAGGTTAAGTTGTCTCACCAGCTTGACCCTTAGTAAAGAAAGAGAGTCGCTGTTGGTCGAGAACTTTCCCGTTCGCCTCGAATTGACTTTGACGTCGTTGAATAATGATGCAAAAGACTGCTATCAATGATTGAAGTTGACCTTTAATAGAGTTGGGTGATTGAAGTGATGAGATGTCAGATAGATCAGAACCAGCTTGGACGTTGTAAGGTCGATGCCGCCATGACAGTTTGGTAAGGCAGGCACACTCTCGAGCGCGCTTGCTTTATTCGTGAACCAACCTCAACCGTTTCACAACTCCTCATTCACAGATCCTCGTCGTTGGACTCTAGTCAATGAAGTTTCCAACCGACACATAAAACTCTTATTTATATATATCGTAACTGGACAGAATACCAGATATGAATCACAAATCAGCCTCATCCAATCATTCCTTGCTGTGGAAGGATCTTCTCAAGATTGTGCAATCTCGTTGTGACCTGCTTGGGCTCCGATCTGCTGAACTCAGCTCTTTTCCTCTCCCATCCGATATTATCAGAGAACAAAGACAAGATGACATGGTTAGCTTGAATCCGAGCAAATATTAGAGCCTAGCTTCATTCTAAACAATTCCAAAGCCGAAGAGTGATCGCTGGAAGTCGTTCATGCATCCTCATTATAGAAGATACCAACACCACACTTCAACGCCGACCTCAAGACCTCTACACTCGCTTTGTCACCTCTGAAGTCGGGCGCTGTACGAAGCTTATCAAGGTCGTTGGCATACTGAGTCGTAAGAGTGCGGAGATACCAGTTTGTGAAAGATTCTCTCTCCTTCTCTTTGGCAGTCATGACTGGTGGTTGTGCTTTTGTTGCTGGAGGTGGTGCAGTAACAGCCTCTGCGGGTGGACTTGAAACATCTGGCGATGCTCGTGCAACTACTGTAGCGATAGGTTGTGGTTTTGATTTCTCCTTTTTCGCTTTCGGCGCCTTCTGCTGAAGTTCTGCAGCCGCCGGCGGATTTGGTGATACTGCAGGAGTAGGTGCTTCTGCTTCAGACGTGGCGATGGGTTTCGAAGAGCCAAGTTTTGTGACTTTCGCTGGAGGTGCAGTTTCAGGCTCAACTTCAGATTCTGACTCTGATGAGGAAGATGATGACGAGGAGGACGAGGATGATACTTCTGAACGCAAAAGGTGTTAGTGAATTTTTGACCAGTAAGTCGTATAGTTAGTGCGCAGTCGAGGTGTGTGACACATGAAAGTGAGTGTGCAGTCAAAGTGAGATGCGTAATCAAAGTGAATGCAAGTCCTCGACATTGTTATGCAGAAACTGCTCTGCGTGTCACTGAATCTCACGATTCCTCGCAGTCCTACATGCACACAGAACTTCGCAAGGCATATATTCTGCACAAATTCTTCTCATGTACATTTATCACAACTCACCAGTGGTTCTGGATTTGTGAGGTCTTCTGCGCTTCTTTTTTCCAGCAGCAGCAGCACCAGACACTTGACCTCTTTTCGGTGGCATGACTCGCTAGTGTTTATAGCGCTCTATTGCCGACTTAGCAAGCTGCGCAACCTTTGTTTCAGGGTAGACAATGTAACCAATTCTCAGGTGTTGTCGCCTCGAAGAATTTTGATACTGTAGGCATCACGTGATCGATGGTCCTAAGTCACGTGTGGTGCTTGTTACATGGACAAACAAACAAACAAACAACAAACGAATAAACATCTCTCCCTCATAAACTGACCTTGCAGCAATTTGTGTTCTGTCTAATAACTTTGCGCTCAAGACTGCTTGAAGGCGGACTCCACATTAACGCAACGTTAACCTTTTCTAAGCTGACCTCACCTCATCTCGAACTTACGTCCAACACATCCTTCCTCGCTCTGCCACTCGAAAACCGAAATGAAATCTGCCCGAAAAAGAGGAGTGCTCTATCATCCATGCTTCAGCAGACTCAGCTACATCTTCAGCACCTGCGAAACCAACCATAACTGTGCAATTAGGCCATCCACCTACTCCTCTCTTCACGCGTGGAGTACGTGGCAGCAGCCTTGCCTCATCTAACAGCAGTCGTTCATCATCTCCCGAATCCGAGTCCGGTTCATATATACTCATGGCTGCGGGTGTACGTCGCGACAGTCTCGAGATCCTTCCTCCACCCAAGGATGGTCTACACTCTCTGCTCATGACCTGTTCAGCAGCTTCGCGCGGAAGTGGGTCCTATCTGGTACAAGCACAACACCGTCTATCTTTGCGAAACAGATTGGAGCTTTGGCGTGTCGCGAAGATGGCTTGATACCATGCGAAATGGCAACAGGTTTGCCTTAGTGACACAAATCTCCATCGAGGTCAAACTCCGAGAGGATATGCTTGATAAACGTCCAGGTGTAGTTGGCTGGCTGTCCGTTGAGGACGATCTGCTACCAGATGGTGTTCGCTTGCATCTCCAGCTGCAGGACAACGACCCTAGTGAGATCTGGTATGCCTCCTACAACATTGTGAAGCGATGTCGACAAGCCAACATGGATCCGACGACGATCAGAGCGTGTATTGAGGACTTGATAAGGGTAACTGATTGCGCGGAACGTCTATGAAGATGGCTGCAATGATGGCTGGCAGATTTTTCAAAAATCGACCGAGGTACGCATATTGAGCACAGCGTTATCTGCTTGCCTGTCTGTTACCAGTCTGGGATTAAACAACAAACTCGAGTTTGATCGTTCCTTACGAAACCAACTCAAAACATTCAAGTGAGCCGAAATACTGCTATCAGCGTGCTTTGTGGAGGCTACAATACGGAGGAGCAAATGAGCGGAGGCCGATGACTGCATGAAGTAGTGCTTCACTTCAATCAACTGCCCGTTTGATCGAATGAGCACGATAGGAGGGGAACAGTCGCATTGATGAGACGGCTTCGAGCTGGAAATTAGGTCGTTAATCAACGTGTACACGGCTGTTCGGTATTATACGACGTCCCTGATGATCTTCTACATGCAAGTAGTGTAGATTCCTTCTTGAATCTAATTCATCTCGATTCGGTTCGTTCGTTGTTCCTGCAAGCAGCCATCCACTTCATCAAATCACAAGCTCCACTCTCCTTTGCAAAACCTGCCTCGCCTCACTCTCACTCAACCCCTCTAAACCCATCTCCTCCAACAAATCCCTCGCACTCTCATTACTCTCGAAAAGCCGTCGCTCAACCGACCAGAGAGTCAATACCGATCCTCCATCAACTTCCATCTCGTCACCTCCCTTCTTCTCCTCTTCTTCTCCAATATCCCAAGCATCATGATCTTGTGCACCACCATCACTTCCCCGCCCACCATCCTCCACAACCAGCAACCTAACTGCATCAGCACATTTACTCAAACCTCTCTCACCGACGCGCGCCAGGCCTTCAAGGCGCTCAAAAGCATCCACGCACGACAAGACATCCGTTCGCATCTGCGCCGCCCCGCTAACGCTGAACCGATTGGAAAGGATGATTCGGTCGAGAATGTATGTATCCAGCATTTTGAGCACGTGTTTGCTGATTCGGCGAAGTGGCAAGGGACCTAATGCCGAGGAGAGGAAGCTTAGAGAGTCGTTGAGATATGACAGCACGGATGACAAGTCGACGCTTGGCGTGGTATTTGCGTTTGAAGAAGAGTTGGACGACGCTTGCGACCAGCTGCTGATACTGCGCGAATATGGCCGGAGCGCCTCGCGTGCATTCCGAATTAATGTGTCTACAATGGTACTTTCGGTTCTGGTGCGTAGACGAGCGTAAGCGGCGGCGGTTTCATCAAATAACGCACCTGTATCTTCGTCGTCCGCACCTGAGGACAGAGTTTGGCTTGTTCTCGCGGCAACTTCGGCGACGTTCAGACGGGCATGGCCCTTATTATTTCTAGCACGATATTGGAGCTCCGCCCACAAATCGAGGAAGAACACATCATCTGACCAATCTCTCATCTTCCGCTCTAGATAGTCTGCGCTGCCGAAGATACGACAGAGGCGGTCAAGGCCGTTGGTGCCTTGTACGGCGGCTACATCAGCTGAGCTCGCGGATGAAACGGCACGACCTAGACCGGTAGTGATGGAGAGGTATGCTTCGAGGCCTGAATGGAGACGGGAATGGAAGCGGTCGAAGATTGAGATTTGGATTTCGATGAGAAAGCGGAGTTTGTTGGTGAAGGAGAAGAGGTTGCGGTAGCGCGACGTTATTGTATCGAGGAGGTCGTGGACTTGGATTGCGGCTTTGGTTGGTTTCGTCGTGCCGTATGGTGTGCTGTCGTAGTCAAGTACGGAAGTGCTGGGATTGTCGATTATGGCGGTGTAGCGGGATAGGGCGAAGTCTTTTTCGACGGTGAGCCAGCGAGTGAAGTAGTCGTGGTGCATGAGTATTTCCCATGTCATGCCTTTCCAGACTGACGATGGGTGCGTTGTGCTGCCAGTGTAGTGCCATTCGGTACGGAGAGTGTTGTCAAAGGACATCAGTTCGTGGACGAGATGACTCAACAGTTGTGGTTGAGAGGAGACTTGAGGCATGATCGACAGCACTTTTTGGCGGAGCATAGGAAGTAGAGCGGTGATGTAAGCGGAGGTTGCGTCAATATAAATTGGGTTCAAGGACATTGGCGTTCCTCTAAAGTGTATAAGCAGGAGTGGCTGAATGGACTCGTTCACAAAGTCGTCGTGGCTGCTCAATAAATCCAAGACATGGGACAGGAAGTACTCGGGCTTATCTAGGCGGTTCGTTGGTCTATCGGTAGTGAAGTGATAACGGAAGCGCGCTTCTAGCGGAGCAACTATGACCTCGAATGGCAATAGTACTGGAGGTGGAGGTGGTACTTCATTCTCCTGATGCTGAGAGACTTCCAGGTCAGTCTCCTGTAGTGTCAGAAGTCGAATGACTGCAGTGTCAAAATCCTCATGTATACTCTGCGGTAGGGCTATCGAAGGTTTTGGCCAGAAGATTTCCTTTAGTATGGTATCGAGATCTTTGGCAAATGCTTCTCGTATGGTTCCGCATAGGTTGATTGTGACATGTTCGATATGGTCCAATAAATGTGGTGCAGCTCCTTCAGCATCAGCCTGCAACGGCTTGAGGCTCAATTGTAACTTTCGTAAAATGTTGAAAGCTTCGAGAGCATAGTCTGGAAACGTTGATAGCTTTGTGGTACTTTCTTGTCTGGATACAGTCAGCCTAGCTACGCACGCTACAGATCTTCTCATCCTATGCTCACCTGAGTCGTTCCACTTCTGTGAGCAATCCGAGATATCGATTGGCCAGTTCAAGCCGACGTAGCTTCCCCAAACTAGTGCCGAATGTCTTTACAGCATCCTCAATTGCTTCTGATTGTGTAATGATGATCATTCTTTTGTCAATGTCGGCTTGCTCATGCTGAAATGCCCGCGATTTCTGGTCGACTTGAAGGACGTGCTGCCGCGCTGTCTTGTCTGCATTTCGTGCTTCATCTTCTGCTTCCTGCAGTTGTTTTCGAAGCAAGTTCTGTTGCGTTCTGACCTGGTCAAGAAGTGAGTCCAAGGTCTCAAGGTCGGCGCTTGTTTGTAATTTGTCCTGAAGATAATCTTCCAGGCGCGTATCGACGGGCATTGAACCGTTATATCTATGTAGTTCAGCTGTGTTTTAGAGTTGTTTCAGGTTTGTTGTCCTCAAATCGTCATGTGTCAACTTTAACCCTAGCACAAGGCTGACGGCTAAGCGGTTAAAATGGTAAACAGCACAAAGACGTGAAAAGCCCCGCAGCGGACCGCAGAGGCAAAATCTGGTAGGAGCTATTTGCATTGTGGATCCTCCGATTCAGATCCGATCATTCGGAGTTCGGCAGCTTCGTGTTGAAATGCTCGCTACAGTAAGCTTGCGCTTGATGCCCCGTCATGGCCGTCGATACAGTGGATATTTTTGAGTGGAAGAGAGAGTAAAGAGGAAAGCGCTGTCGTTAGTGGCAGAGGTCTAGATCGCAGATGACTGTTTTGAGCCTCCGATGGTGGCAACCAACCCTCGTGACGAAGCCGAGATGAAACGGCTGTGACCCCTTCGATTCTGATCTCACTCAGATGTCAAATCTCACGATGCAAACTCTTCATTAACAGGGCTGAAATATGCGAGGCTAGCAATAAACATCTGTTCGTGCTCCAATTAACCAAAACTGAGTCTCTATCCTCTCATCAACTCACAGAGTCTGCAAGGTTGTCTTTTCTTGTCGTATTTTTGAAAACACCAGAACTTTTTACCCTATTACGTCAGGGTCGAATAAAGCAATCTGCAGATCCCGACACTCCGATTGTCTCACGATCACTGCCAGCACTTTCTCTGTCATCTTCTTTACGCCATCGTCCGAGCGCTATTGCTTTCCGAATTCAACAACCCAAGTCTAACACCATACGCATCGGTGGCTCTGTATCTCCATCGTGACCATCCAACATGCCCAGAGAACACAAGAAGCGAGGTCGCCGAGGAGAGGCATCAAAGAGAAAGGCAGAGGAGGAGACTGGAGATGCATCACCAAAAAGACAGAGACTTGACGAGGATAGAGGGCATGACAGAATCCCACTGGACGAAAATTATGGTCCTCCTGCAGGCGCTCCGGCTTCTGGAAACAGCGACACACCTTTCTATGGATTACTAGACGAGCAAGAGCAGGAGTACTTCCATCGAGCAGATGATATGCTGGAGTCGAACCAGTTTGCCGATGCAGAAGAGAGAAGTCTGTTTCTGGAGAATGTCTACAAAGAGGCGGACGGAAAGGAGCTCAAGATGGCATGCAGCCAGTCTAGCTCGAGATTGCTAGAAAGACTCATCCTTCTATCCACCCCAGATCAGCTCAAGCGGTTGTTCCAGAAGTTCAGTGGACAGTAAGTATTGGAGAGAACTCTACTAATTTATGCAAAGACTGACGCCAATATCTCTTAGCTTTTTCAACCTTTTTCAACATCGTTTTGCATCTCATTGCTGCGAAAAGCTCTTCAAACAGTCTGCTCCGATTGTATCACAAGAAATGATTGAGCCTCCCGCAGCCGACTCTGCTGTCGACAACGGCGAACCAGTAGTATCCATGGAAAATCTGTTCCTTTATGCTATCAACGAACTAGAAGGCAACCTGGGGTTTTTGTTAACCGACAACTTTGGTGCACACGTATTGCGCTTGCTATTAGTAGTACTATCTGGACAGCCTTTGGAAGAAAGCACGCCCAAATCACTTCTTGCTAGCAAGAGGAAAGAAAAAGTTAGCGTCGCGAATGTGGAAAAGGAAGAAGAGGCGGAAGTACGAGCAGTACCAGAATCTTTCGCAACTGCTTTGGAGAAGATGATTGGTGATAGCGTAGCTGGTCTAGAAACACACTACCTAAGGACTCTTGCGACACATCCCATTGGCAACCCAACTCTACAGGCACTTATTCGTATCGAGTTGACATCATTTGGCAAGCAACGTGCGAAGGAAGACACATCGATCATGAAAAAGCTATTACCAGACGATCCACTAGTCGAAGGAACTGAAAGCGCTGCATTTATTAACAACCTCGTTTACGACGCAGTCGGATCTCGACTACTAGAGACCATTATCGAATTTGCACCAGGAAAAATGTTCAAATCACTTTACAAAGAGCTCTTTCGAGATAGAATGGGTAACCTAGCTCGTAATGAGATTGCTGGATATGTTGTGGCCAAGATCCTCGAGCGTCTTAGCAGTGAAGACCTGACGAAAGCTGTCGAACTTATCCTGCCACAGGTACCAAGTCTTGCTGAACGCGGTAGAACCTCTCTTGTGCGCACCATAATCGAGCGTTGCGCTGCACGAGGTGTTGATACTGCTGTTCTGGCGTCTACCATTCACAACTGCTGGGCTGATGACGACAAACCCGAAGATCTTGCGTTGTGGAAGATGCTCCAGATCACTCCCGAAGAAGCTACTGCTGTTCCACCTCCTCCGCCAATGACATCTGCACCAACGATATCTCCCATGGACATTCCTTCACCAATCACCAACGGACTACCTGCACAATCGAGACCTCCAATTCCAACGACACCCGCAATGCTGCATTCATCTCACTTGGCACAAACGATGTTGAAGACTCCAGGCGCTACTTCCGAACTAATCAACACTGCCATTTGCAACCTCACAGATACGTTATGTCTGCGTATCGCATTCACGCCCATCTTATCCCCGATTCTACAAACCTCGCTCACCGCACCAAATGCGCCTCTTATCTTCAGACGAAAGTTGATAAAACGATTCTACAGCCACATCTGCTCTCTAGCGCTCGACCCAGCAGGGAGTCACTTAGTCGATGCAATCTGGACAGGAACACAAGGACTAGCATTTGCACGGGAACGAATCGCAGAAGAACTGGCTGAAAGCGAAAGTAGATTACGAGATTCGCGCTGGGGACGGATGGTCTGGCGCAATTGGAAAATGGACCTTTACCGCCGACGTAGAGCCGAGTGGGTGCGCAGCGTGCGCAGCAGCGTAGGTAACGATGGCTTCCTCAGCTTCCCTGGTGGAAGTGGTGATGAAGGCACCGTGACTGGTATTGCTAGAGCTGGGGAGAAGGTCAAGAACTCGAAACGGAATAAGAAGATTTCGCAATCTGAGGCGAATGCAACTTTGCGAAATGGTGGAAGTGAGTCGAGGAAGATTCGAAGGCTGGAAGAAGGGCAGCAGACGCCGACGCTCAAGCAGCCGGTTGTGCCGAGTAGATCGGAGCGACCTGATGCTTATGGTGGTGGTGGTGCGCCGACTAGTAAGAGCAGACTTGATCAGGCTAGGGAACGGTTTGTTAAGAATAAGGAGAAGAAGGATAGGGAGATGGCTAAGGCTGGGACGACGGCTGAGTAGAGGAGGAGGCTTGCTTGCGGCTGGCCGCCCAAGAATGTGTTTTGATACCCCAGCAGTCTTTACCATGTTAGTTACAGGTTGATAAATACCGCGTTGGCGATGTAGAATAGTATGTCAAAAAGACACAAATATGTTATCTATATTACTGCTTCCAAGTGATATTTGCCACTCCTGCCCCACTCCCTTTCCTCGGCAGCTTCGGTTGTCAGTGTCTATGACAAATATAACAGCAATCTTAACCCGAATATATGTGATACCAGTTGTGAAACACGACGATAAAATACCCTCTGCTTTCGTCCGTCCCCTGGCGCAGCTGAACACTCGACATGCCATCACCAAACGCACAGCTCCGCTACGAAGTCCTCAGAATCTATAAAGGTAAGGCATTCAACTCTGATGCTCTTCTGTACTTCTCCACCGCTCCTCCTCCAGAAAGAAGTTGCAACATCTACCAAATTTCCTTCGATGTACATAACATGTTCTCACATTCCCACCCGGCAGAACTACTCTATATGGGCCGTGACTACCCACTAGGATTTTCATACTTTCGACCGAGATTATACAAGGCTTTCAGTAGCCAGGCTGGACTGAAGGATGAGGAGGAGATCAGGAAGGCGATTGGACGCGCGGAGTTTGTGCGGAAGGGTATGTTTTTCTCCCCTCTGTTGTATCGTTCCGATATGTTGTGTACGTGGTATGATGAGCTAACATGTGGTCGTTGTGAGTAGAGATTGAAGCATTGTGAGTTCATCTGGGAAACCGCTTTCGCTTGGTGGATGATGGACTGTAGGTCTGATAGCTGTGGCAGGTATTTTCTCAAACGATATCGACACTTGAAGCAGGCTTATCAAGGGTCTTGAAGCGTGATGGATGTCAACTCGCTAGGCTATATATGTGGACTTTTGACTCCTCTTGCCTCGACCTTGGAATGCCGGTACGCTCGAGATGTTCTTGATGCCTCTTGCTCCAAGATGACGGAGAATTCAGGCCATCCTCGAGCTATTTTCTATCGACTATCTACATTTGCGTCGATAGCTACGAGACATCACCGAAACTCGTCACTTCATTGAAGAGTCTATGGCACCACCCACCCAGACTCGTGGCACTCACATTTCAGTTCGATCCTACGCTGGTGATCCTGCTAATTAGCATTCTCGACAGCTGCTCAGTACAGTACAGTATAGTACATGGCCAAAGGTTTTTCCAGGCCATGATAATCTGCGCAACGTAAAAGGTTCAGCGACTTCCCAAGATACGTCTTAATCAAGCAAGACCACATCATACGATTTCGTCGCCAAAATCGAAGCTGCTACGGCTCGTCCATGTAGGGAAAGCAGGATTGTTAAGATCAGATTTCACAGTAGTCTGATTAGGGTGCGGCAGCTGGTAGCTGGAGTTGCGCCTGCTATGATAGATCATGATTGGCGAGGCCAAACACTCAAATACACAAATAACAAAACCACCTCATTACCATGCCATAGCATGTTGCTACCTCTTCCCATGACGCTCCTCGTAATGCTTGGCAATCACACTTACATTAGGGTTAAATCTCCCGCCAGCATCACGAAGTGCCAGTCAATCGCCTGACCTGGCCCATCGACGACCTCTCCTTTTGCTCCACGACTTGCTTGCCATGCGTCTTTATTGTTCTGCGTGTCATTTGTTTCGTCATAGTATCAACCAGCTAACATCTCACAACCATTATAGCTAGCTATCTCCAGCTCTTTCCGGACTGAACGATTAGGTGCAACGTCTTGGCAACCCTTTAGACGATTCTCCACCTCCATTGGACGCCCTTTCATCTCCCTGTCTTTGGATCAAGTACGCTTCCTCTCGTCGACAACTAGAATAGCAACGGAAAGGAACACTGGTCGAACAGCCTTCCAGACTCACAAAGTACGCGGAACCAAGTTCTTTTGACGAAAGACAGAGCACCGAGCACGGATCGTCTGCACTTAGGATACTCGCCTTTATCAGCATAACAAGACGTATCATAAGACTCCATGTTGATACGGCCAAGCACCACATTCGCCAATTTAACAAACCGCGACACCTTGGTACTTATAGGTCGACTTCAATATTAAGCCACAATCCATCACCAACTGCGGGCAGTTGAGGAAGCAATAATCTCTTCTTCTTGGCTGGCCGATGGTGCTTTAAGATCTGATTGAGTTGGCGCCAGACACTATACTTTCAGCCAGGAAACCAGCAGCGAAATCCTCAACCAGTAAGAAACAAAAGATAATACAGGAGGTCGACATTGGGAAAGATTACAATACATAACAACGAGAATCTCGAACAGCGACTGTTATCATCTGTCGTTCTTTCTCGTCTCGCCATGTACAACCAACGTCAACACCAAGGCCAAAATGTCTTCATGAATGGTGGCCATGGCCACCAGCAATATGGCATGCCAATGAATGCGCCAAAGGGTTTCCAATCTCAACAGCATCAGTCACATTCACAATTACGCCAACAACAAGATCATAGTGGACATGGACATGCTGGAAAT
>Ga0160427_10000706_pt1 | contig 20250 bp, 28 predicted proteins | sample SolpanmetagenomL_FD_108194 | JGI IMG/M metagenome (GOLD analysis project Ga0160427, IMG submission 108194) | Solar panel surface microbial communities from Lawrence Berkeley National Laboratory, California, USA - L | ecosystem: Engineered > Built environment > Solar panel > Unclassified ...
CCATCTTGGCTGATGGTCGTTTGACCTGGCCGGAGAAGCCCCCTACAAGGACCAGGCAAACGGTGTGTGTTTTGCCCCGGCGGAGGGGTGGCCGAGTGGCTGAAGGCACCGGTTTGCTAAACCTCTCATTCAGAACCTAACAAGCCAGCAGAAAACCGTTTGTTTAGAACGGCTTACACGCTGATTTCGGTGTGCCTTGACACAGGGGTGTGACAGCTTTTGTGACAACCTAGACCCGAAGACGTGTTCCCTGCCCTCCTGCAGCGTCGGTCATTGAGCCGAAAAGGTCACGCCGTCTGTCATGTACGCGGTCGGCTCCGACGCCATCTAGCCAACGCACATACCTCTCCGTAATTGCCACGCTCGTATGCCCAAGGTGATTCCGCAGGCGATATACGCAGTCGGGGTCGTCGGTCAGGGATGCCACCGCGTATGCATGCCTCAGGAGGTGGAGGTTCCAGCTCGGAAGGATCTCGCGAGGACGACCACCGCGCTTCGCGGCTCGATCTTCCCTCTCCTGCCGCTGCTTCCTCCATTGCAGCCAGTGGCTGGCGAGCTGTGTTGAATCTGGACTCAGCTTCGGCCAAAGGCGACCGCTCCTCGGCAGCCCCGCAAGCAGGTCGGCGGCGCGACCGAGATGAATGACGCGGCTACGTTCCCCGCTACCGCGATCGAGTTTGACGCACCTGTGGATACGAAGGGTCCCGTCTGGAAGAACGTCTTCCCGGTGCAACGCCAAAGCTTCCCCCGATCTCATTCCAGTCTCCCGGAGCCACCGAAGAAGGCTGGCGACCACTGGAGACCAAGTTGTCTCCACCTCTTCGAGCACGACATGGAGCGCAGCATCCCGCGGCGGATCCAGCCGTTTGCTCGCCATTCCCATGCGGCGCCTGTCGTATGCGCGAGCCGGATTGGCTTCGAGCCATCCAGCCTGCTGCGCCCAACCCAACACCGATGATAGTGCGACGACATCATTCCGGCACGTCGACGCCGTGGCACCATCGGCTCGGCGGGTTGCAAGATGACGGGTGATTGTGCCGTTGCTGATGTCTGAGAGCGGCTGATCCTCCAGGTGTCCCCAACCCCGGATGGACACTCGGTAGCGATCGGCGGTGGCTGCGGAGAGGGCTTTAGCTTCGACGCGAGCTTCGAGTTCTCCTAGCCAGCCCTCAACCCCATCTTGCCAGCGTCGGATTACTGGACGAACACGCCCCGAACGGTCCTCCACTGCCTCCGCAACGAGCCGGTCCCTCTCGGCGACGGCGACCGCGACATCAGTTGTGCGTAACGAGACCCTTCGGCTCTCGCCCTTGACCTGAACGCGACACCACCATGTGTCTCCGCGTTGGAACAGGTTGCTGGTGTTGATGACGGGGGCTTTGAGTTTCCTGGGCATGCGGCGGCTTCCATTGCATGGACGTGCGCCCGGAGCCTCCGTTCATCGAACGACCATCCTCTCCCCAGCTTCGCGGCGCCGGGCAAGCGACCGGACGCCGCGTATTGCTGCACGGTTCGCCTCGGCAATCCTAAAATCGCGGCGGCTTCTGAAACAGGGATGCGTTCTGGCGTAAGGGTCGGCATTCGGACGCTCGCTGTCGGGGATTGGGGACAGGGCTTGAGCGGCCTACGTACCGTCGCCAGCGAGCCAGGCGCGACGGTAGCCGTAAACGAATTAAGCGAAGACAGCGGTTTACGTCAAGGCTAAAAAGCCTCGTTTTGGAGGCTTTTAGAGTAACGACAGGATGGCGTGTCCCCATCTTGTCGCGGCCTCCACCACGCCATGAACCGCGTGGGAAACCGCGTCAGACGTCGCAACCCGCCGACCAACGTCGACGATCATGTCGGCTCCGGCCTTCTCAACCGCTTTCGCCGACAGCTTGTAGGTCGCGCCCCGGAGCCACGCCCCGAACCTCGAGAGCCTTGAAACCGCCTTCACCACGCCCACGGCGTCAGGCTCAGGCTCCCTAAGTTCGGTCTTCACATAGGCGACGTCGGCCGTGGCCTGGGCAACTGATATTCCTTCGGGCGCGGATGCCTCATCGTCTTCCGGCCCCCCGTTGTGTCCGATACCCGGCGGCAACTGCTTGAGCGCCTCAAGCTCTCTTTCGAGAACGTCGACTCGCTCCAGCAGCACTTTGACTGCAGCCCTGGCTTCGGGGTCAGCGAACTTCAGCGGCCTCGTCGCGACCTGGATCGCGAGCGTTTCGAGAGGATCTGTCTTAAGGAATTCGTAGTCGTCGTCCCTTGGCCGGTCGTAGAAGCGACCGCCCGAGGTAGGCGCCCATTCCGACAATCCCTCCGACTCAAGGTCTTCGATCACGCTCTCCATCACCGCATAGGAGATCAGGTCGCCGAACTCGTCCTGGATGACGCTGTTTGCATCAAAAGGACCGCCGTATGGGTAGAAGTAGTCCCCGTCGTCGCGCGGCATTTCCTGGACCGGGTCTTCAAAATTGGCGTTGAACCAGGTTCGGATGATTTCGGCCTGCTTCTCCTTGCCCAGCCGCTTGACCTGCGAGGGGGTGTAAGTCGTGTCACCTTCCTCTAGTCGGTAACGAACACGCTTCGGCTTCGGCTCCGGCACGACAGTTCTCCAGGCGAGAACGTACGCTAACCGTTTCGGATCGAGTCAGCTAGACGGGTCTACCGTTTGAAGGGGCGGAAGCTCAAGTTGACCGACTGAAGGCTGTCGCCTCAGCGCCAGGTCATCCCCTTGCCTCACGCGACTCAGTGCCGTGTCCGACGTCCTTTTAGCCTTCGATCCTGAACGCCGTTACAGGCAAACGACCGGCCGCATCGTCGTGACGGAGAACCGCCAGCGCTGAAATCATCTCGTCGATGGTTATGAAATCCACAGCCACTTCCCGACGACACGACCAATAATGCCCTCCTCCCGCGCCGCTCCTGCCTCGTCCCTCCACGTCATCTCGCCGCGCGCCCGAACTCCCACGCGAGCTAGGCCGTAAACGCCATCCAGCCACACCAGGTGCAGCCCAGCGCCCCGCCGTTCCCGCAAATCCACGAGCAAGCGGTCCGTGGGAGACGCATCCGCCCCGCCACCGGAAACCCGCACGACAACGAGCCCATCCGGCGCGACCCCCTGTTCGTCGAGCATATCAAGCGGCAACGACCACGTCCTGTGGCGCACGAGCTGCCGAGGGTCTCCGCCCAGCACGACGCCTCCCCGCGCCCGCAAATCGACTTCCGGCACGTCCAGTTCCCGGCGATGCCCCGACGCGACCGCCGCTCGTTCGACCGCTTCCGGCACGACGCCGGTTCCTGCAACCAGGTCGTCTACGGACATTCCGAGGGCGGCGGCGAGCTGCGCCAATGACCGTGCGCGGGGCGATGCGACGCGACCCCGGATCAATGCGCGCACGCTGTCCTGGGTGAGACCGGCGGCGCGGCTGAGAGCTTTGGCGCTGAGTTTGCGCTCACGCATGAGGGCGAGGACGCGGGCGGGGAGAGACCCGGGGACGACCTCGCCGTCTAGTTCGGATGAAGGGCGTCGAGGAGCGCGTGCGGGTTTCGCGGAGAAGTTCGGATCCTTAGCCATATAAGATATTCCCACTGTATAATGCGTTGCTACCCCGCTACGGCGCGCATGAGCCGCTGTCAACATTGAGAGCCGCCATGTGCCAATGCGACCCGTCCATCAAAAACCCCTACTGCGGCGTCGGCCCCTGTCAGTGGCCGCAACAGCCGCAGCAGCCGCGCACATGGCTGGGCGTGGACCCGGGAAATTCCGGCGCACTCGCGCTTGTCGATGAAGCTGGTAACCTGTTGGAATACGATGATTTTCCGACCCTGGAAGTGCGCGGCAAGCGGCGCATTTCGGCTCCGCTTTTAGCAACCCTCGTACGAAAGTGGAATCCGTCTTGTGCCCTCGTAGAGCTGGTCGGGAGCATGCCGAAGCAAGGCGTCGCCAGCACTTTTGCATTCGGCGTTTCAGCAGGAATCATGGAGGGCACGCTCGCGACGCTGGGCGTGTCCTATGACTACGTGACGCCGGGTGTCTGGAAGCGCGGCATGAAGTTGAGCGCGGACAAGGGCATATCCCGGCAGCTTGCGATGCGGCGTTGGCCCGCTAGCGCACACCTTTTCTCACGCGTTAAGGACGACGGCCGGGCGGAAGCGGCCTTGCTCGCAGAATACGCCAGGACGCAGGGACGCCTCGCGGAGCTGGTCGCGACATAGTCAATGGGAACGCTGATTTCGAGGCATTACTGCCTCCGCATTGCTTGCGATCTTGCGTGATGTGATCATAGACTCATGGGAGCAACCAAGCTCCAAGGAGGCAACCATGTTCCACGGAATCAGAACCGTCGTTTCGGCCGAAATTGCAGACTTCTGCGACGCCGCCGGGATGTCCGAGCGCGAATTCGGGATCCAATTCGCGCACGACGCTCGTTTCGTCAGTCGTCTACGCGGTGGCATGAGCATCGGTTTGGCGCGGTTGGAGGACATTTCCCGCCGCGTCGATTGCTACAAGAAGGGCGACACGGACACCGCCATTCCGGGACGGAAGGCGCAATTCCGTCCTGGCCTCTACCGCGACCGTCTCGCAGCGTAATCGGCACGTGGCTGACCGCGACCTCCCGGCGCGCACGTCAGCTCTACGTGCGCGCCATGTGCCGGTCGCCGACGCCGCCAAACTCGACCTCTACCTTCGCAAGTATGCACCTGGCGAATACGCCATCGCGACCGCCGACTGGCTGCGCGCCGGGCTTCTGACCGGCCTCCGTCCCTGCGAGTGGCGGACTGCCCGCCTCGACGGATCCGTTCTCGTCGTCGATTGCGCCAAGTCGGCCGCTCCCCGTCTCCGTCACATGGACCTCTCCGCGCTGTCGGAAGCTGACCTTCGCGTCGTGAACGTTCACGCGGAACGGGCGTCGGGATGGCGGGTGCTTGGTTCGTTCGAGCACGCCCAGCTTGGGTGCGCGGCGACGATCAGGAACGCCTGCTGCCGTCTGTGGCCCGCTCCGGGGCGGCGTTACTACACTCTCTATAGTGCCAGGCATCAATTCAGCTCGAATGCGAAGACGGAGCACCCTGCCGTCGAGGTTTCCGCGCTGCTCGGACACGTGACGACCAAGACGGCCCAGCGGCACTACGGACGGCGGGGCGGTGCTTGGAGGCACGACGACCGGCCGGGGACCGTGTTGCCCGATCCCGCCGAGGTCGCGCTGGTCACGAACTGGGTGCGGAACCTGGACGCGGTCCGGAAGCCGGTGGCGGAGGCGATCTCAGAAACTGAATGCGATTTCGTCGGTTCGTTGACACCGATTTACTAACGGCTTCTGCATCTTTTGAGGCATCATTGCCTCATAAAAGAGGTAGCCATGATGGAAAACCGCTTCGTCAACCAACAGGTTCGTCCCGACGGCGACCTCGCCTACCGGATTCTCGACGGGGAGCTGACGTGGTTTCCGCTCCCGGCCGGTGGCGTCCTCCCACGCGAACTGCGGGACGCAGAGCGTGAGACCGACAACCTCGGACGCCTCCACCCTGGAACGGAACACGCGCGTTTCTGGTCTCACACCCTGCCCAGGATCATCGAGCTTTCGGCCCGCTGCACGCCCGGCGTCACTTGGTGGTGCGCTCCCGTGCTCGATTTCGCGCCCGCCACATACGCTGGCTACTCCTGGGGCTCGCATCCGGTCGTGCAGCTTTCGACGGCCAACCGAACGCGCCACGTAGTGTCCCTCGCTTACCACGAGGCGGCGCACTCGTGCGAACACCTGTGCAGCGACGCTGAATTCGATGCATGGAACGTCGCCGCGCACTCGACGGAGGCGTGGGACGAGGACTACGACGATCGCCCGGAAGAACGGCGTGCAATCCTTTTCGAAGCCGCAGCCACGTTCCTCGCTTGCGGCGGAGATTTGCTCACCCACCCCGCCGCACCCGCAAATGCCGTCCTCGGCGCCATCTACTCGGGCGCAATCGGACAGAGACGGGTCACTCGTCAAGCAGTTTGCGCGCCTGTCGTAACCGTCAAACCGTCGCTTTCGGCGCGTCTCCTAGGCGCGGTCGGTTTGGGTGGCGTTTCCGACTGGCTCCAGGTGCCTTCCGAAACATAGGTCTCCGAAAATCAAGCCGTTACCCCGGTACTCTATTCGCCAGGATGACAAACGCCGGACCTGGGAAACAATAAAACCAGCCACAGGAAACACGTTCGCTGGACCCAGGAAACACGTTCACCCCCACCTGGGTATCACGTTCGCAGGGATCTGAGGACGACCTGAAATACCGTATCCGCACCGTATCCGCACCGTATGGATACCGTATGAGCACCGTATTTTACGGTGGACTGCACGAGATCGGATCCGCACCCCCGAGGTGTAAACTAATTATTTTTGAGGAGTCATGTTCGATTTCTTAGGTGTTTACCTTCCGGTGGGGGCATCATTGCCTCATAAGACGTTCCCCACGTCCTCCGAACCGAGGCGACCATGCAGCTCGCAACCAGCCACCGCACCGCAGACGACCAGGGAGAGTTCCTCGACTACGCAATCGAGGAGCGCGGTCGCGATCTTTTCTACGCGCCGTCGGAATCCATCTTCGGCGCCGTCGCGGAGCACATGGTCGGTCTCGGCTGGTCCATCATGCCGCAGCAATCGGAGGGCCGTTTCCCGGGTCGGGTGTGGGGCGAGACCATCCGGTGGGGGGCCGAAGGGCACGACCTGAAGAACCGGCGGGTTGACCCGAAGTCGCTGAAGCTTTGGGCTGGCCACTGCGCGACGCTGAACGTCGCCTGCGTGTTCGGCCCCGCTTCCGGCCACACGTTCGCGATCGACATCGACGTGACCGACGTGGCGATGGTCCGGCAGATCACGGCGCTGGCGAACCAGACCTTGGGCTACACGCCGTTCCGTCGCGTCGGCCGCGCACCCAAGCTTGCCCTGCTTTACCGTCATGCACACGATGACGTGGTGCGCTCCATCGCACGCACCCTCGTCGCCGGAGACGGCGCGCACATGGTCGAGCTACAGGGCGCGGGCAAACTGCTGACGTGCCACGGAAAGCATCACAAAACGGGCCGTTATTTCAAATGGCTCGATGCAAACCCGATCCTCGACGGACCCGATCTGGTCCCGCTGGTCACGTCGGTGCAGGTCACGGCTTTCATGATGGCGGTCGAAACTGCGTTCGGTTTCATGAGGTCGGCGGCGGCGTCCACGGGTTCCGTCCTTCTGACGGGATCTGAGGACGTAAGCGGTTTGAAGATGCCTTCCGCAGCAGGAGAGCGTCTGACCGAGGGCCGTTACCACGTTTCGAACGGAGTTGCGTTCGCGACGGTTCGGATGAACGCGGCCGAGGTCTACGCCGCCGTTTCCGCTGGAACGGTCACGGAATTGAAGGGTCGTCTAACCGCCGTCGCCGTCGCCGTGTTCGAGGCAGCCGCCGAATACGGTGGACGCTGGACGCCGGAATACGTCGCCAAGGAACTAGGCGGAAACATTGCTCGCACCATCGATCGCGTCGTCCGCGGCGACCTGGTTCTGACCGTTCCCCGCCCGACGCCGGTACACGACCCTGGCCCCGGGTCGGGACCGAGACCGCTGGTCCGGACGGTGGCGGCGCGCCCCACGCGCTCCCTCGTTCGACCAGCGGGACCGAGAAGATAAGCACGAACATAAAGAGAACAAACCAATTCGAGGAAACCGTAACATGCCCGTCACCGCCGAACTTCCGAACCTCTCCCCCACTCTCCAGGTCATTGAGGGCGACGCGCCGCCCCGCGCTCCCCGCGGATCCATGGCTGGCACCGTCCCGCAGTTCGACGTTCCCACGATCGAGAAGAAGCCAAAGAAGGAACGGGTCTCGGCCCCAGCGCCGGATGCACGCGGGCGCGCCGTGATCGCCTTGGCGACCGGTGAAATCGCCGGGATCGCGGACGCCGCCGAAGACGCGCTCGCCGCAGCGGGCCTCGGCGTCTACCAGCGAGGAGGAGAAATCGTCCATGTCACGATGGCGCTGGGACGCGACAATGCCGGAAACGAGGTCAAGAACCCAGGCGTGAAAGCCCTTGGCGAGTATGCGCTACAAGAAGCGCTGTGCTCGGCCGCGCTGTTCGAGAAGTTCGACGCACGAAAAGGGGAATACTCCTACTGCAACCCCCCGCTGGAACTGTCCAAGACGCTGATGCAGCGCGGGCGTTCTCGTCTGCCGGTTCTTGCCGGTTTCGCTTCGGCTCCCACCCTGCGGGCTGACGGCAGCGTTTTGGAGACCGAAGGCTTCGACGAGCCGTCGGGCCTGCTCCTGGAATTCGAGGGGGTCGAATATCCCGAGGTGCCGCAGAATCCCACGATCGAAGACGCGCGGATCGCGATGAACATGCTTGACGCGCTACTCAATGAATTTCCGTTCGTGCTGCCGCATCATCGGAGCGCGGCCCTGTCCCTGCTGCTGACCGCCGTGGTGCGGCAGAGTCTGCCACTCGCCCCGATGCACGCCATCACCGCGCACACCTCTTCCACGGGCAAGTCGTTCCTGGCAGATCTGCCTAGCCTGCTGCTGACGGGCAACAAGGCCGAGTGCAGCACGTGGACGGGCGACATCGCCGAGGACAAGAAGTCGTTGCACGCCTTGCTGGCGCGAGGCGCGCAAGTGATCCAGCTCGACAACGTGCCCGAGGGCGTCAGCGTCGGCGGTGCGTTTTTGAACACCGTCCTCACGTCGGAGAAGATGGCGGTCCGACTATTGGGAACTTCGTCGGCGCCGGTCGTGTCGACATCCACGTTGCTGATCGCAACCGGAAACAACCTGGTATTGCTGGCGGACATGGCGCGCCGGGTGCTGCTGTGCAAGCTGGACAGCGGCAAGGAAAATCCCGAGACAAGGAAGTTCGAGTTCGATCCCGAGGCCATCCTGAAGGCTTATCGCGGCGAATACGTGGTTGCGGCGTTGACGGTCCTGAGAGCAATGGCCGTGGCAGGGTATCCGTATCACGGCAAGGCTCCGTTGAACGGTTACAATCTTTGGGACCAATGGGTTCGCGGAAGCCTGATTTGGCTCGGCTACGACGACCCGGTCGCATCCCAAGGCGAAGTGCGCGCGTTGGATCCGGCACGCACCCAACTGTCGAACCTGCTCCAGTCGTGGCATGAGCTTTTCGGCTCCACGAACGTGCGTTGCCGCGAAGTGGTCGCCGCCGCCAGCGAGCGCGAGGGAAGCATGCCGAGCGCCGAGGGCGGGTGGAGCACGGGAGCCTTGCGGAACCCTGGCCTTCGTGACGCGCTCGTTTCCGTCGCGGCGGCGGGGCCGGACCGACCGGACGCGACGAAGCTCGGTTACTACTGCAAGTCTGTCGAAGGCCGCCCGCTCGGCGGGCTGAAGTTGGTTCGCGGTCCCGACGTTCAGAAGTCAGCATCCTGGATCGTGATGGAGCACACCGACGGGAAGTAGGACCATTGCCGCTGACGACCAAAGGGGAACCTATCGCGGGTTCCCCTTTTCGATTCAAGGCAGGGGGACTTAGGGGACTTAGGGGACTTTGGTTCGCCGTTCCGGCAAAGTGTCAGATGGTAAGGGTGGTGAATCTAAAGGGGGACTTAGGGGACTTAAGAGACTTTTAGAATAGACACACGGAAAGTGTCATTGATAATAATTCTAAATTGCATTCTATACACGACAACCTCTTGCACAAATGACACTTTGCCGGAACGGCGAACCAAAGTCCCCTAAGTCCCCTAAGCCCCCCTACCTGTCTTGCTCAACTACCCCCCGCCCTTTCGGGCATTGCCTTCAGGCTGCACACATTTGTTAACACGCCCCCCCATGCCGAGGAAAACCACCCTCGTTCCCATGCAAAACCCTATTGCCGTCGACCGTGCCCGTGCTATTCTCTTGAAGTGCCTCGCATGGGCAGGACTCGGGACTACGGTTTGAACGGCGGCAGGTGGGGACCTGCCGCCGTTGCCTTTTGCGCCATCCCAATTTGCCGATCCCAATGCTCGACTTCCTCACGGAATCAACGGTCTGCAAGGTATTCTAGGGACTCGCACTCCTTCGGAGACCCTCACCCATGGCCACCCGTCGCGCTCCCAAATCAACCCTGAACACCCCATTCCTTCGCGCCCCCGCTGATCGGTGGCGGCACGGAACTGAACGCAAACCGAAAGCAACTCCAGATCCCACCGTCCGCCAGGCTCCCCAGCGTGTCCGCAGCGTCACCTCCGCCCTGGTCGCTTCCGGTCGCTTGCGTCCCTCCGACCACGTGTCCGCCCTGCGTTGGCTCCGCGACCACGAACTCGGCGTTCACGGTGCGCGTTCAAACGAAGAGGTCGTCATCACGGGCGTGTCCGTTTCCCCACCCGTCGGCGGCTACGACCGAATTTTGGCTTCGACGCTTGACGCACTCTCGCGCGCCCAGGACGCAGCTCGCGCCGTCGGCAAGCTGGGCCATAGCGTCCTCATCGCCGCGGTCTTCGAGAGCCGCTCGCTGACGTCGTTGGCCGCAGAATTCACACCGCAACCCGCCCCGAAGGCTTGATCCCCCCAGCGCCCGGTTACGGACGTTCGGAAGGTCACCGGTTTGGTCGTCGCGACCGTCGCCCGCTTGAGCGAGCACTATGAATTCGTCGATCCCGCCAGGGGTCTGTTGGCGTCTTATGCAGAGCGCGTGCCCGTTCACGATCGCCTCCACCACCGTGGAATCCGCAGGCAGGGCGAGACCCTTCCACCCAGCGCGAACGACATCGAATTCGACGGACGTTCGACGCGAAACGTCGGCTCCAGGGGGGTGGCGGCATGAGCGCGTTCGAAAGCGTCCTGAACACATTGCAGGAGGCCGCACGCGAGATGCATGACGCCGGGCGACTCGAAACCGCCGCGCTTGACCGCGTGCACGCCCTGGCCGAACGCGCCCGGCGGCGCGCCTCCCCGCTTCCGTGACCGACGACCCCGCAGCCCTGGCCCAGCGCCTCGTCCTCGCCCGCCGCCGCGTCGACGCCGCACTCGCGCTCCTCGACGCTGCCGCCGAATTCCTCGCCACCGCACCGCCGCCGGTCTCGTTCCCGCCGTCGGCCACGCTCCACTAAACGCCCGCGTCCAATTCGGCGCGGGCGTTTCCTCTTCCGGATCGCGCTGATGATCGAAGACGATGGATCAAGTCGTCGGCGCTTCCGCTGCGGCATCTGGAGAGCATCAATGCAAACTTTGAAACCGCGTCCAAATCCTGCGGTCGGCTACGTCACGGAGCTTAGTGAAATGCGCGGCCCTCGCGTGCGGGCGGCATCGAGGATCACCGACGACAAGAGGTTCGACGCGGCCCTTCACCGCGTCCCACGTTCGGTGGCGAGCCGTTCGACGAGCGTCGAGTTGGCCCTGGTCGTGGATGCAATCGACAACGCCTCGCATTCGAGGACGTAGCCGCATCCGGTCCCTCGCCGCATCCCTTCGGTGAACAGCCCGCATCCGTTGGATCGCGGGCTTTTTCATGCGCAGGATCCATTGAGATAAGACGCGAACGAATTTCCTCGGTAACAACGCGCTAGTTCCTTGCTTTCATGCGTCTCGGGGTGCTATCCTTCGAACGAGAGGCAGTTATGCCTCTCTAAGGAGGAACCATGCTTGCGCATGACCCCAGCCACGTATCCGCCTGCCTGAGCAGCCTGCGCTGCTGGACCGGAGGCACCGTTGAACTAACGGTCCCCTCGCGTCGCCCGGCATCCGGCGGTGTTGCCGTTCGCGTCTCCCGTGGCGGCGGCGTCGTCTGGCTTCAAGCGCAGCCCGGGAGCGGTGGAATGAAGTATCGGGTCCGCGACGCCGAGGGCCGCGAACTCGGCCCGGTGTCCCACCAGCGCGGCGGATCCCGACTGCACGAAGCATGCGTTTTCGTTCATGAAGTCCTGCCTCCGGCGGGCGGCGTCCGATGCTGAACACCGTCGAATTCCCGCCCGCCGCATACATCATTGACTGGTCGCGCAGGACGTTCGCTCCCAACGCCGGATGGTGTCCGCACCGCCGGGCGTGGCTGCTTTCCGATGGCGAGCTTGCCGCATCTAAGCGCGGAATCCTCACGGACCCGACGCCGCGTCCGGTCAAGGTGAACGGCGTCATGGAGATCGTCGGCACCGCACCAGCCCCTCGCCCGGCACCGGTTCCTCGCACCGTGGACATCGACGCGTCGGTGGCGCGCGCCCGCCGGTTTCGAGCCGAAATGCAGCGCGAGCGTGAGCGTGAGCTGGAGCTGGTCGCATGCTGACGCACGACGAAATCCACGCCGCGCTGAATTTCGGCTCGACGTGGCACACGGCCGAATGGTTGAACGCGCAGGACGACACGACCCTGTTCCGCGCAATGGAAGTGGCCCTCGCCGTGGATGCCCTCGTCGCCGGTTTCGGTCCCGACGACGCATGGGACCGCGCCCTGCATTACGCGCCCATCGCCTGGCTCGCCTACGTACTGCGTGGCCTGCGCGGTTCTGTTGGATGGAGGGCGGCCGCCGATGCCGTTTCCGTCGGTGCTCAGCGAGCTTCCGTTCCCGCCGACGTCGTGGGCTGGGAACAGGGGAATCCGGTCATCTGACGATTAGTGAAACGTTGACGGAAAAGGGGTGGAAATCGTCCAACTCGACGACCACTACCTCAATACGGAGGCAATTATGCCTCCGAGAAGTCCCTTCCCCCCCTCCCCAGGAGCCACCATGCAAGACACCACCGGCACCGCCTACTCCAATTTCCTCTCATCCTGCGAGAACCTCGCCGAACTCGCCGCCGAATTCCGCGACGCCGCCGAGGTGTTCGCCGTCGGCGTTGATAGCGCCCTCGTCCTCCGCCCGGCTGCCGCCCTTGCCGCCGACTGCATCGCGTTCCGCGGCGTCGAGATGGCGTGGACGACCGACGCACAGCGCACCGCCGCCGCGACCGCACTGCACTACGCGTGCCTGGACCTCGGCGACGTTCTCCGCAGCCTGCGCTCATCGGAGATGAAGCTCGCGACCGGACCGGCGCATTCCACGGCCTGGACCGCACTCGTCTGGCTCGACCCGGTTGCCGCTCGTTTGGGTGCCGAGTCTCAGCTCGAATACCGCGTCGCAGCGTAATCCTAGGATTTCACGGAGACATTCAAATGGCTGAAATCGTTCAATTTCCGAGTGCTCTGAAAGCTCTCGCGAGAGCGTTTTGAAGGCGGCGGACTCCGCTGCCGGGGAATCTGAAATCGACATGTGGCTGCGTCTTGATGGCTCAGCGCCTGCGAACGATTGGGAGGAGCCAACGACCGCCGCGTGAACGACGGATTAGACGAAACCGACGACTCGGCCCGCCAGCGAATAGCTGAGCGGGCCTTGGGGATTTAGAAGGCCCCGAATCGCCGGGACCGACATACCCAGGAGACTTCCCATGCTCGACACCAACACCCTGCCCGATTGGCTCGTTTCCGGTCTCGCCACCGGAGAATGCGACGAAGACGACGTGACCAAGTGGCGCGACGTCGAGGAATGGCAGCGCCTCTGCTCCGACGCCCACCGCGCGGCGCAATCCGCAACCGTCGCATAGGTCCGGGGGGCTCCATGCTCAGCACCTACTCACTCCCCGAGCGCGTTCGCGTTGCCCTCGACCGCTACGACCACGAAGAGGAGGGACTCACCGACCTCCGCCACCGCGACAAGTGGCGGCGAACGAGGGCTCCGTCCAAGCCCCGCGACGAATGACAGAACTCCAATCCCCCACCCGGCCCGCCACCTTCGAAGGTGCGCGGGCCTTGGGCGATCAGAAGGCTCCGATTGTCGGAGCTGACATATCCAGGATACCACCATGCAAGAAACACCGACCGGCTACGACCACCTCGTCTACGGCACCGACGTGACATGGGCAGGCGGCGGGCACATCCGGGTCGACCTCAAAAACAGAACCGTTGACCTTGATGCCACGGTGCTCGACGCCGACGGCAGCTCGACCACCGCAGAGTATTGCGGCGTCGAGAGGGTCTACCCGCTCCCGGAAGGAACAAGTGTGGACATCCTTGCTCGCGACCTCGCCGATGGTGGCGCACTCTCCGTCCTGCTGCAAAGGGTTCTGGACGGCGGAGAGACCTACTGCGGCAGCGGAAACGATCTTCGCGGAAGCCTCGACGACGACGCCCACGAGGCCGAGGAGGCGATGGCGACGCTGCTGGAGAGCTACAAGCACGGCAGCGGATACAGCGTGTGGGAGGCGTGCGTTTGGCTGGCACCCCTTGGCCACCGAGGCACCCTGGAGGAGGCCGGTTTGATGGCGCAATCGTCCGACGACGAGGTGGAATCAGCCGCCAAGCGGATGGTGGCGCGGGCGCTGGATGATCGCGTGGTCGTATGGCGCGGCGACATGGAGCGACACCTGAAGGATGTCCGCAACCGCGTGCGGGAGCAGCAAGCCGAAGACGAGGAAGCCGACGCCTAATCCGCCTCGACCCTCAACCGTCCGCCCCCAACGCCCGCCCGGATCCGTACAGGCGGGCGTTCTCGTTTCAATCCGCTTCCGATCCGTCGCGCACTCCTTATATATAGAGCATGCGCCTCATCCTCGCCCGCTTGATACGACCGGTCTCCTAGACCCCCATCGCCCGCGCCCAGCGCCGGGCTTCGTATCAGTTCGGCCTGCGAGTGCATTCCATGACGACTTGGTTCTACGGTGACCCCCACGGCGAATGGCGCAGCCTATTGAACGGCGTGTCCGACCGCCTCGTTCTGCGCGGCGACACCGTAGTGCTGTTGGGCGACTACGACCTGACGCGTCCGCTGAAAGAAGCGGTCGCGCTGGTTCTTGCCGTTGGCGCCGATGTTCGTTGGATTCTCGGAAACCACGATGTTCACGACGCCGCACAATACGACTACGTAACGTCTTGGGCCGACGCTGACCTAGGCGGACGCGTCCACGTGACGGGATCCGGAATGTCCGTCGCGGGCCTCGGCGGGGTGTTCAAGTCGACGTTCTGGTATCCCAAAAGCGGCGGCGAGGAACCCGTTCACATGACGCGAGCGGGGTATTTGCGGACGCTGCGGCATTGCGAACGGTGGCGGGGTGGGGTTCCACTGAGGCACCGTGACGCCGTTTTTCCAGAAGACATCGATGATTTGCGGGGACGACGGGCGGACGTGCTCGTTTGCCACGAAGCGCCGACCAGCCACAGGCACGGGTTCGCGGCCCTGGACAAGCTTGCGGCTGACATAAGCGTCCGGTGGGTCGTCCACGGGCACCACCACCGGAGCTACGACGGCGAACTTCCAGGCGGAATTCGGGTTCGAGGACTCGGGCGCGCCGAGCTTTGGCGGCTTCCGGACTGAACGTGTTCCTCGATTTCGAAGCGAGTTCGCTGCGTGCGGAATCATACCCGATTGAAGTCGGCGTCGTTGATGAAACCGGCGAGGGTTTCGGCGTCATGATCCGCCGCGAACCCGGCTGGACGGACTGGTCGTCGGAGAGCGAAGGCGTGCATGGAATATCCATCGAACAGCTCATCGAATACGGCCAACCTGCCGCGACCATCGCAAGGCGCGTCCATGCCATCATCTCGCGGCCCGGCGTCAGCGTGGTCGTCTCATCAACTGAATTCGACGGAATGTGGCTGGAACAGCTCCTCGCCACTGCCGATCTCCCGTGCCCCCGCGTTCACGACGTCTACACCGCATATGCCCGGGCGACGGCGCCGCTTATGGGGCTGCTGCCGTCCATTCTGTCGCCCTCATATCTCGGCCGGAGAGCGCAAATCAGGGCGGCGGCGGAAATCTTGATCATGAATGCCGAAGATGCCGAGGAACGCCGCCAGCCAACGCAGCATCGTGCGCTGGAGGATGCTCAATCCATCTGGAGAGTGTGGAATGAGGTCAAAATCGCCGTCTCCTTATATGTGGAGCGTGAGCGTGCCGGAGAGTAGTCGTTTGTAGCTCCTTCAAGCTCGGAACAATTTGGGCCAGAATTTAAGGTGATGTAGATGAAAACTTCGGCTTTCGGTGCTGCGGCGGTGATGACTGCGTTTTTGTCGCTGTACACCCGTCCAGCCGTCTCACAGCCGTTTGGTGTCGAGCAAGGCCACAATCCTAAGGAGTATGAAGGCCGTTCACCACAGCCTTACGGCATCTATGAAATCACAGTTCCGAAGCCGCATCCCTATTTTGACTTCTACACTGTCCAATCTTTCCCCAAGAATGGCATATGCACAGTGACAGCACATGGGCCAGAAATCACTGGCGATCCTTTCGGAACTAGAGCTCGGAAAGAATTCTCTGTGCTAAGTGAGCAGATATCAGCAAAATATGGAAAGTTCACTTTAACTGACACAGTGAACCCTGCTTACAATCGCCCTCAGGATTGGGCGAAGACAGTCGTTCGGGAAGAGCGTGTTTACAAAGGGTTATGGCTTTCTGACACAAGAAAGCCGTTTCCAGACAATGTAGACTCGGTTGCACTATACATTTCCGGGATTCCTAGGGATTATATTGTTATATCCGCCAGGTTCGAATTCAATAACTTTGCCGCGTGCAAAGCTGAGAGGGAGGCGGCTAAACAGAACGCTTTCTAGTTAGACGTGTGTCTCGATTGCGTCGGATCCGGCGAACATGGCGGAACCCAACTCAACGGAGTTCCCCGCCATGTTCATCGTCCCCGCCGCGATCGTGCTGTTTCTGTTTGGCTGGCTCTTCAAGCGTCCGAAGCCGCCGCAACCGTCCGCCGAACAGAAAGCCACCGCCACGGCCCGCCAAGCCCAAGCCCGCGTCGCCGGGACCGTCGATGACGCTTTCGAGGCGGCCGACGCGCACCGTCTGGTCCGTCGTCTGGCCGCCGGTCGCACGGTATCGCCCGCGTCGTTGGAGCGGCTTCCGGCACCTGTCCGCGCCTACGTGACCTCGTTGGACACGTCGGCGTTGCGTTCCCTGGCGCGTCTGAATCCCGCGTCGTTGGTGGCTACGCTTCGGGGCGAACGCGTCGAGCCGGGCGTGCCCACTCCAAAAGAGGTGGCGGCACGTCCGGCGGAAGCATCGAGGGTGACGGCGGCGGATCTACGCGAGGGCGGGAAGGCGTTCGGTTTCCGCTTTCACGAGAGGGAGCGGAGGCCGTCGAGTTCGTCCTGCAGGTCGTCCACCTCGTCGAGCAGCGAACTGACCTGCGCACGGGCGTAAATCAGCTCGCGCCGCAGCTCGGCCAGCGTCAGCGCATCGACCGCCGCCACGGCATTCCTGGCGGCGGTTTCGTTTTGGATAGCCTGCTGCACAGCAATGGCCCGGCTGCGGTCGGCGGCGGCCCACGCGTTCAACACGTTGTTGCAGAGACCTGCGCCAACGCGATGCATTGCGGTCTCGGCAGCGTGTCCGAAGCTCATGGCGAAACCCTCCTGCAACGCACACGAACGGCGTCTGTAACAACATATGAGGTAGAGAAACCTCGTTGTCAACGTTAACCACTCATAAAGCTTGCGTATTCCACGCGGTGTGACGACGATCGCGCTCGCACTCGTGCAAGAGCGCCAGGGACCGGTGACGCCCACGACCACGGTTTCGTCTCCGCCCAGCCCGCCGGTCACGGTCACGACGACGACCGATGACAGCGGAAACGGCACCGCAAAGGAGTGACCATGGACCGCATGATCGCGGACACTCTCTGGCGGTGCTATGGCCTGAGCTACACCGGAGGAGCATAGGAGCGCGTTGCAATCGTTTACGTTGTCATCGCGCTCGCTGCTGCTTGCGTCTTGCTCAACGTCACCCGCCGCCGCTAATCCGAGAGCGCCAGATCAAATTCCAAGAAGCTGGCGCTTTTTGGCGTTGAACTCGTCCAAAGTCAGGTGACCTTGCTTCATCAGATCAGCCAGTTTAGCGATCTCGTCAGCCGTTGAAGTTGGAGCAGCCGAAGTCTCCGTTGCCCGACCAATGTTGGCCACCAAGAAGTCGCGCATCTTTTCGGCTTCAGCGTAATGGGTTGGGGCTAAAAGTAGCGCATTCCCATCCTTTACGGCCTCCATCACTCCCCCAACTGGATCCCGCCCATTGATCGACAAGCGAAGATAGCCGGTGGTCTTGCCAGGCTTTAGAAGCTGGACTGCGGTAATTTGGTTAAGCGGAATGCTCTTTTCGCCTTGAACCCCTAGGTTCCACCGAGTCAGGAACCCAGCGTTCTTCCGGCTAATCTCAAGCCGACCGTCTTTAACTGTGAACGTCCCGTTCGACCCAACAAGCTCCACTGAGCACCTCCTGAATTGTAGAAGGATGGTGCAGCGACGTTATGATCGGCGCAAGTTCGGACGCCCGAAACATCGTCATCATCGTAGTCAAAGCCGCCCCTAGGGATCATCCCTGGGGGCGGCTTTTTTGATTCCACACTGCCAGCGCACTAGCCGTAAATGACTACATGACAACGCCACCGACACCGCCGACACAGGACAGAATGACTGTGGTGATTACCCGACCAGCCCCGCCGAAACCGCCGGGAGCAGGTTTCAAGGACTATGTCCGTTCGGTGTTCGGTGAACTGGTTTCGGTCCTCAGCGGCGGTGCCGGGGTGCTGCTAACTTTCGCCAGCCCATTTGCGCCCAGCACATGGGTAGCTACGCCGCTGGTGGCGTTCGGCGTCCTTGGCTTTGCGTTCGCCAACTACCGAGTTTGGTCTAGGGAGCGGCAGAACTGCATCGGTTTGCAGAAACAGATCCGTAGTCAGGGAAAGCTTCAAATCGAATACATCCCCGGGGTTCGCGGCTTTGATGAAACAGAGAAGGGCTTATACGAACCAGTAAGCCAACGCCTTAGCATCCGGATTCGAAACATCGGCGGTAGCACGCTTCGGAATTGTCGATTGCATGTCGTAAAATTGGAACCGGACGATGGTAAGCCGGTCGGCGAACTTCGCGTAGATCGGTTCAAAGAAGTTAATCTGCACGCCGATGAATCAGCTTTCTATTGCCTAGCGACGTATAAAGGGCCTGGAACTCATGCTGCTGGTGATACGCATGGAGCACTCTATCTCCCTGTTAGATCGACCAGGAGTAAAGCAGTTGAAGAAATCAGGGCACTGTCGCTAAACACCGTCTATCTCGTCAGACTCAAGGTAACTGCGGAAGACGCTGCATCATGTCTTAGATGGTTCAGAGTTGAGATAAGGAACCATCATCTGACCATGATGAGCGTGTCCGAGTAGTCGGGGCCTTTCACCATGACACAGGGCCACCCTTTCCGTCTCCGGCTCATGTCGGCCGATCGGAGAATCCTTTTACGACCCACAGCAGGGCAAGTCCTACGATGATGAGCGTCAGCGGCGGCACGAGCATGATGAGCGCGGCCGAGATAAGTGCACCACGGAACCTACGATCCTGCTCCGCTGCAAGCTCGTCGAGCGACCGGCCCTGATTTGGCCAGTAGCTACACCAGGGTCCAGAGTTGAGGATCTTGCATCGCTCCTTGGTGACAATCTCACCGAAGCAATCAAACGGGTTGGCCCCAACTCGGCAGCTTTCAGCCTGCCTCACCTGTTCGGCGACCCACTTGTTGTTCCAATCTGGTTCAAGGATGGAAGGAGCGACGAAGGCAACCATTCCAAGAACCCACAAGCTCGACGAAAAAATCCAGAGTCTAAGCAGTCCACGGCGCCACTGCATGGCGGCAAGCCCTTACGCTCGCATCTAGCGATGCGTCCCTTCCATCGTGAAGAACACGTCGGCAGCAACGCTCGCGACGCTTCTCGATGGTGTGCGGGAGCAAGCAAGCTTCAGCTCTTCGCGTAGACCTGGAGCATCAGTCGACGACCCGACCGTAGCTACCGCACCCCTAGCGGCATTCGCGTAATTTCGCCCGCTCCAGAAACCGTAAAACCATGTCGTGCCCTGAATGAAGGAGTCCTGATCCTGCACCCACCTAGCGCAGCTCCAATTTCCGGCGCCGAACACGGTATATGCTTGCGCCTGCACCCTGATTGGTAAGAGGCAAAGACAGCAGACGACGATAACGAAGAGACGCATGCCAAAACGGTACACGGACCTGAACAGACCGGCAATTCCGCTGTGCCAACTGTGACAACATTTGCGACAGGTTGTTCCGCGCGTTCCCGCTCTGTTCGCGCATTCTGCGCCACCATCATTCGCTTCCACCGTTGACCCCGATCCGCCGAAAGCCTAAGAACGGCGGGCAAACGGTGTGTATTGCAAACCCTAATCTTCGCGGAGGGGTGGCCGAGTGGCTGAAGGCACCGGTTTGCTAAACCGGCGTAGGGTGTCAAGCCCTACCGTGAGTTCGAATCTCATCCCCTCCGCCAATTCCTTCATCCTCACTCGCTGATCGTC
>Ga0160427_10000707_pt1 | contig 20242 bp, 15 predicted proteins | sample SolpanmetagenomL_FD_108194 | JGI IMG/M metagenome (GOLD analysis project Ga0160427, IMG submission 108194) | Solar panel surface microbial communities from Lawrence Berkeley National Laboratory, California, USA - L | ecosystem: Engineered > Built environment > Solar panel > Unclassified ...
CAGGTTGCTGGCGCGCATGCCCGCGCCGAGGTCGGCGCTGAGCGAGCCGCCGCGCAGGTTATTGGTCTTGGTGACAATGTTGATGATGCCGCCCGAGCCCTCCGCGTCGTACTTGGCCGAAGGCGAGGTGATGACTTCCACCGTCTGAATCTGGTCGGCCGGAATCTGCTTGAGCGCATCGGCAATGCTGCTGGCCGCAATGGTCGAGGGCTTGTTGTTAATCAGCACCCGGATGTTGGAGCTGCCGCGCAGGCTCACGTTGCCGTCTAGGTCCACGCTCAGCAGCGGCACGCGCTTGAGCACGTCGGTGGCGTCGCCGCCCTGGGTGGTTTTGTCCACGTCGGCGTTGTAGATGGTGCGGTCTACGCGCTCCTCAATAAGCGCCTTTTTGCCGGTCACCACCACTTCGGCCAGCTTTTGGGCCGCCGCCCCGAGGGCCACGTTGCCCAGAGCCAGGTTGCCGCCGCCCGTCACCACCACGCCGTTCTTCACTTGCGTCTGGTAGCCCAGAAAGCTGATTTCGACGCGGTAGGTGCCGGCCGGCACGGGCAGCACAAACTTGCCATCGTCGCCGGCCACGCCGCCGTTCACGGCGCTGTTGGTAGCGGGGTTGATGACGGACACCGTGGCGTAGGACACCGGCTTGCCGTTAGCCGCATCGGTCACGGTGCCGCTCACGCGGCCGGTAGCCGCGCGTGGGGCCGCCGCAGCGGGCCGCCCACCCGCTTGGCTGTAAGCCAGCAAAGGACTGGCCGCTAACGCCACCGCCAATAGCGGGGCGGTGGGAAAAGTAAGCTTGTTCATAAAATACATAACGGCCAAAGTGCGCGAACGGCCCACAATAGTTGCACTGCCCCGAGCGGTTTTTAGCAAATGGTCGGCCGAAGCCTTTCTTCTGCCGACTAAGCCCGCTGCGTCGTCGGTTGCGCCCACCCGGCCCCGCCCGAATTTTGGGTTGGTGGCCTACAACCGCCCGCCCCGCGTTGTCGTACCTTTGAGGTCAGCCGGCCAATCTTTTAGCCGGCCCGGCGGTTGCTATGCCGCGCCCCACTCTTGCCTGCCCCGATGATAATTGAACCCGGCCCGCTCCTGGCGGCGATATCCTCGCCCGACGACCTTAAGAAGCTCGCACCCGAGCAGTTAGTGCAAGTCAGCACCGAGCTGCGCGAGTTTATCATTGACACGGTGAGCATCTACGGCGGGCACTTCGGCGCCTCGCTGGGTGTGGTCGAGCTGACGGTGGCGCTGCATTACGTGTTTAACACGCCCTACGACCAGCTCGTGTGGGATGTGGGCCACCAGGCCTACGGCCACAAGATATTGACCGGCCGGCGCGACCGCTTTCCCACCAACCGTCGCTACGGCGGCATGTCGGGCTTCCCCAAGATGTCGGAAAGCAAGTACGATGCCTTTGGCGTGGGCCACAGCAGCACCAGCATCGGGGCGGCGCTGGGCATGGCCGTGGCTTCGGACTATAAGAAAGAGTTTGACCGCCAGCATATTGCCGTAATCGGCGATGGCTCCATGACGGCCGGCATGAGCTTCGAGGCGCTCAACCAGGCCGGCGCCATGCGCAACAATATGATTGTCGTGCTCAACGACAACTGCATGAGCATCGACCCCAACGTGGGTGCACTCAAGGAATACCTCACCGACATCACCACCTCGCGCACCTACAACAAAGTGCGCGACGAGTTGTGGAACGTGCTGGGCAAGCTTTCCAAATTCGGCTCCAACCCCCAGCAGATTGCCCGCAAGGTAGAAGCTGCCATGAAAGCGACTTTGCTGAAGCAGAGCAACCTGTTTGAGGCCCTCAACTTCCGCTACTTTGGCCCCGTCGATGGCCACGACGTGCAGCACCTGGTGGAAGTGCTCAACGACCTGAAGTCCATCCCCGGCCCCAAGCTGCTACACTGCGTGACCGTGAAGGGCAAAGGCTACGCGCTGGCCGAAAAAGACCAGACGCTTTGGCACGCGCCGGGTTTGTTTGACAAGATTACGGGGGAGATTTTTACGAAAGTCCCCACCACGCCACAGCCGCCGAAGTACCAGGATGTCTTCGGCCACACGCTGCTGGAGCTGGCTCAGGCCAACGACAAAATAATGGGCGTGACGCCCGCCATGCCCAGCGGCTCGTCGCTCAACATCATGATGGCCGCGATGCCCGAGCGCGCCTTCGACGTGGGCATTGCCGAGCAGCACGCCGTTACATTTTCGGCGGGCCTGGCTACGCAGGGCCTAGTGCCGTTCTGCAACATCTACTCGTCGTTTATGCAGCGTGGCTACGACCAGATGGTGCACGACGTGGCGCTGCAAAACCTGCACGTCGTGTTCTGCCTCGACCGCGCCGGCTTCGCCGGGGCCGACGGCCCCACGCACCACGGCTGCTACGACCTAGCCTACATGCGCAGCATTCCCAACGTCGTAGTGTCGGCCCCGATGAACGAGCAGGAACTGCGCAACCTCATGTACACGGCCCAACTGCCGGAAAATGCCGGGCCGTTCAGCATCCGCTACCCACGTGGCGAGGGCGTGATGCCCGAGTGGCGTACGGCGTTGCAGCGCGTGGCCATTGGCACGGGCCGCGTCATCCACGAGGGGGAAGCGGGCGGCGTGGCCATCCTCACCATCGGCCACATCGGCAACTATGCGGTGAAGGCCACTGCGGCCCTCGCCACCGAGGGCCTGGATGTGGGCCACTACGACATGCGCTTCTGCAAGCCGCTTGATGAGGAAATGCTGCTGGCCGTGGCCCGCCGCTACCGCGCCATTGTGACGGTAGAAGATGGCTGCCTGCAAGGTGGCTTTGGCTCGGCCGTGCTCGAATTCTTGGCCGACCACGGCCAGCACCTACCCGTGCGCCGCCTCGGCATCCCGGACCGCGTGGTGGAGCACGGCACCCAGGACCAGCTTTACAAAGAGTGCGGCTTCGACGCCGAAGGCATTGCCCGCGCCGTGCGCGAGCTGGGCACCAAAGTAGCCACCCGCGCCACGGTGCTGGGGTAGCCTTGTTACTATCGCTGCTTATTCTGAAAGGCCTCGTAGCGAAAGCTATGGGGCCTTTTGTTTGGGTGAAAATCAGTTTAGTAAGCAGTGGTGGGCCTACTTTTGGGAAGCTGCTACCAACTTGGTGCGCAGGTAGGCTGTAGCGCGAAGCTTCTCCTTCGCGCTACAGCTAGGCGTCTTTACCTATTTACTTCTTAAAAATACTTGCGTATGAAGCGTTTGTTTACTGTATTATTGCTTCTGCTGGTGGGGCTGCCGGGCGCTGGACTACGGGCCCAAACCCTGGACCCCACTTTTCAGCCCACTGTGCTCAAAGCGCCGTTTGTGGGCGGCCTACAAACCAGCCCACAGTTCACGCTGGTGCAGCCCGATGGCAAAGTGCTGGTGGCCGGCGGCTTCGATTTTGCCAACGGCGTGCTGGCCAGCAAGCTTATTCGCCTCAATGCCGATGGCACGCCCGACGCTACGTTTAACCCCGGCGGCACTGGGGCCAACGGCTTTATCGGGGCGATGGCCTTGCAGCCCGATGGTAAGCTTATCATCGTGGGCGGCTTTACGGTGTACAACGGGGCGCCGGCCTTTGCTCAGGCCCGCCTCAACACCAACGGCACGCTGGATGCCAGCTTTGCTGCCCTGCCTACGATGGAGCGCCGCCAGTTGGGGTCCGTGGCGGTGCAGCCCGATGGCAAAATCCTGGTAGGGGGTAGTGCTAGCTTAGATGCCACGCCGCTGCCCGCCGTGCGGCGCCTCAATGCCAATGGTACACCGGACGCCTCTTTCACTCCGCCGGCCAGCACGACGGGCGACTTCGTGCGCACCATCTTGGTGCAGGCTGATGGCCGGATTTTAGTAGGTGGCAGCGGAAATGCCGGTTCGGCCCTGAGCATCGGCTTGCAGCGCCTCAACACCGATGGAAGTCTGGATAATGGCTTTGCCTCGCCCTTTTCGACTGGCATTATAGTCTACGCCCTGGCCCAGCAGCCCGATGGCAAACTGCTTGTGGGCGGCAGCCTGGCGCCCGGGGGCACCGCCAACCCAGGCGTGGTGCGCCTACAAGCGAATGGGCAGCTCGACAATACATTTGCTACTGGCAGTGGCCTTGTTTCGGGTACGAGCGTGGGTAGCGTGCGTGCGCTGGTGCTATTGCCCAGCGGCAACATCCTGGTAGGCGGACCTTTCACCCAATATAATGGCGTAGCGCGCGGCCGGGTGGTGCGGCTGCTGCCCACGGGTGCGGTTGATGCTGGCTTTGCCACTGGCGCGGGGGCTAACAACCCCGTAACTGCCCTGGCCACCACAGCCAGTGGCCAGGTGCTGGCTGTGGGCAACTTCACCCAGTACGACGGTGGCAGCGCCCGCACCGGCCTGGTGCGCCTCACGGCGGCCGGTGCCGAGGATGCCGCTTTCAATTCGCCCATGTTGGAAACCCGGGGTAGCATTAATTCGGTTGCGCCGCTCGCTAGCGGCAAGTTTCTAGTACAAGGCAACTTTACGAGCTTTAATGGTACCCCGCTAGCGGGCGCGGCGGGCCTGGTGCGCCGCCTGAACGCGGATGGTACGCTGGACCAATCGTATTCGACGGCATTTGCGAACCTCTATGCCGTGCAGCCCGATGGTAGTTTTTACGTAAACTATTACGCCAGCCCGAGTACCTCAAACCAGCTGTCGCTGGGCCGGGTGCTGCCTTCGGGGGCGCTTGATAATTCGTTTGCTTCGCCGCCGTACGTAGCAGCTATTGCCAATTCGATTTATGGGCTGCGGGGCGTTGTGGTGCAGCCCGATGGCCGCGTGCTCGCCTTCGGCAACTTCGTGACCTATGGGGGCGTGGCGCGCAACGGCATTGTGCGGCTAAATACCGATGGCACAGTCGACAATTCTTTTGTGCCCCCGGCCGCTACCAGCACCGTGCAGCGCACGATATCAAACGTCATCGTGCAAAACAGCGGCAAAATAGTGCTCACCTACCAGGAGGGTGCAGTGGGAAGCCCCATCCTTGGCAACCCCGTACTCAGCCGGCTGAATGCCGATGGGAGCCTGGATAACACCTTTGCTCCTGGCACCGGGCCAGGGGCCAGCGACTATATCTCGGTGCTGCCGCAGCCCGACGGCAAGCTGCTGCTCAGTGGCCTAAGCAGCTTTAATGGCCAGGCTGCCCCCTACGGCACCCTGCGCCTGACCGCCGACGGTGCCGTGGATAACACTTTCAACCAACTGGCGGCGACTTATGGCCCACTGCTGGTGCAGCCCGATGGCCGCATCCTGGCCTATACCAATAACAGCCCGGGTGCCGCAACGGCCTACGGAGCTAACAGCCTCGTGCGCCTCAACAGCAACGGCAGCCTCGATGGCACGTTTGGCCCGATAAGCACCCCTCGCACTATTTTCACCGGCGATAATAGCTTCAATAACTACCTCTACCAGCCGGCCGATGGCAAGCTTATTGCCTACGGCTCCTTCACCTTGGTGCTGGGGCAGGTGCGGGTGGGCCTGGCCCGCCTCGTGCCGGGCGTGGTGACGGCTACCCACGCGGCCCAGGCGGCCCAGCCGTTGGTGGTGTACCCCAACCCCGCCCGCCAGCAGCTCACCGTGGTGCTGCCGACCCTCGCCCAGCCCACGCAGGCCACCTTGCTCAGCCTCACCGGCCAGGTAGTGCGCCAGTGGGCGCTGCCCGCCCGCCAGCCCGAGGCCACCCTGGACCTCAGCCCCGTGGCCGCTGGCCTCTACGTGCTGCGCATACCCGGCCCGCTGGGGGTGCAGCAGCAGAAGGTAGTAATAACGCGCTAGCCAAGACCGGGCAACCTGCCTTGCGCTACTGGCCAGGGCCAAAACATTGGCCGGATTTGGATTGTCTTACCTGAACGCCACCGGCTAGCCTTAGCCGGTGGCGTTCACGCTTAACTCCTTTTCCACCAATGGCCACTACCCCTGCCTCTTACCCCGCCACGTTCACCCTCGGCGGCGACCTTACCGTAAAGCGCCTCGGCTACGGCGCCATGCGCATCACCGGCGACGGCATCTGGGGCCCGCCCCAGGACCACGACGAAGCCATCCGGGTGCTGAAGCGCGCCGTGGAGCTGGGCGTCGATTTTATTGACACCGCCGACAGCTACGGCCCCAATGTATCGGAGGAGTTGATTGCCGAGGCGTTGCACCCGTATGCTCAGCATAAGGTTATCATCGGTACCAAGGGTGGGCTACTGCGCACTGGCCCCAACCAATGGCCCGTCGATGCCAGCCCCAAGCACCTCGAAGCCGCGCTGCATGGCAGCCTTCAGCGCCTGAAAGTCGAGCAAATCGACCTGTACCAGCTGCACCGCATCGACCCGAATGTGCCGGTGGAGGATACGTTCAACTTCCTGAAAAAAGCTCAGCAGGATGGGTTGATTAAGCATATCGGCCTCTCGGAGGTCGATGTAGACCAGATTAAGAAAGCGCAGGAATTCTTCGAAGTGGTGTCGGTGCAGAATATGTACTCGGTCGATAACCGCAAGTGGGAGCCCGTGCTCGACTACACCCGCGAGCAGAACATGGCCTTCATCCCGTGGTACCCGCTGTCGGGCGGCAACAAGGAGGCCCTGGCCGCCCTCGATACCCTTGCCAAAAAGCACGGCGCCACCCCGCAGCAAATTGCCCTGAGCTGGCTGCTGCACCACTCGCCCAACATCCTGCTCATCCCCGGCACGTCCAAGGTGAAACACTTAGAGGAAAACATGAAAACGGCTGACATTCGCCTCTCGGCCGAGGACATGGCCACGCTCGATAAAATCAAGACGGCGTAACGCCGTTACGCTGCCAAGCGTTAAGGAGAAGCCGGTTAGCGCTGCTAGCCGGCTTCTTGCTTTTTCGGCCTTACCAAAATTTCCCGCCCATGTCCAGCCTACTTAATGCCCTGAAAAAACCGCTGCTGGCGCTGGCCCTGGGGCTGGCCGCCTGCTCGTCCGAGCAAGCCGCTACCCAAGTCGATAGCCGGCCCGGCGTGAACCTGGCGCGCTACCATACCTATGGCTTCCTGGACGAAACGGCCCGTAACGACTCCGCTTTCGTCAATTCGGGCTCCAATATCTTTGACCTGAAGCGCGCCGTGACGCGCGAGCTGGAGGCGCGGGGCTTTCGCAAAGCCACCCAGCCCGATTTGTGGGTCAACATCGGCCTTATTACCCGGCAGCGCACCCAAACCCGCGAAACCAACTTCCGGCAAGACGGCGCGCCCTATTACATCGGCCAGCGCAACTACCACTGGCAAGCCCAAGACGTGCCCGTGGGCCAGTATCAAGAGGGCACTGCCACTATCGACCTCGTCGATGCCGCCCGTAAAGAATTGATATGGCAGGGCACCACGACTACCGTGCTCTCCAACACCCCCACACGCTCGGCCAAGCAGATTGACCGCGGCGTGGCCGACGTGTTTGCTAAGTTTCCGGTGGCGCCCCAGCCGTAGCTAGCGGGCGCTAGTGCGGTCGATGAGCTGGACTACATCCTGCGTCGAAACCGACTGGCCGGTTTCGGCGGCGCGGTAGATGGCGGCGAGTAATTGCACGTCGCGCAGGCCCATTTCGCCGGGCACGCGGGTGGGCTTGTTGCCCGGTACGCAATGGGCAAAATCGTCCATTTGGGCGGCTTGCTGGTTGATGTTGGGCATGTTGAGCGCCCCGTCATTCTTGCTGGTATTGCCCGCGAGGCCACCGTAGCCAAAGGCCGGCTCCAACTCCAGCCACCCGTTGGCGGCCTCGGCGCGCAGGCGGCCGGCCATATTTTGGGTGTAGCTGGTGCGGCAGTCGGCCACCGTGCCATCGGCAAAGCGCATCTGCCAATCCAGCCCGGCTTCTACCTCCTTGAAGTAGCCGCTGCCGGTTTCGGGCGCAAACTTGGCCGTGACCGCTACCGGCACCTGGCCTTTGGTATAGAGGCAACCTTGTAGGCAGTAGATGCCCATGTCCATGAGTGGGCCGCCGCCGCTGAGCTTTTTATCGACCCGCCAGGGGGTGCCGTTGTTGAATTTAAAGCCGTTGTCGGCCGCCAGGTGGCTGATTTTGCCGTAGGCCTGCGTCTGGCCCAGGCGCATCATGGCTTGGTTGTGCGGCTCAAAATGCAGTCGGTAGCCAATACTGAGTTGTTTGCCCGCCTTTTTCATAGCCGCAATCATGTGCTGGGCGTCGGCCACGGAAGTCGCCATTGGTTTTTCGCAAATGACGTGTTTGCCGGCCTGCGCCGCTCGCACCACGTACTCGGCGTGCAGGGCATTGGGCAGCACTATGTATACAATATCGATGGCTGGGTTGTCAATTATCCGGTCGAAGGTTTTGTAGTCGTAGCAGTTTTTAGCCGGCAGGCTGTACTGCTGCTGCCACTGCGCCGCCTTGGCTGGCGAGCCCGTGACTACGCCCGCCAATTGGCAATACTTGGTCTGCTGCAAGGCGGGGGCCAGCTGGCCGGTGCTGTAATTACCGAGGCCCACCAGCGCCACGCCCAGCTTGCGGCCGGGCGCCAGCCATTCCAGCGGCGCGGCCAGGGCCGAGGTACCTAGCAGCGTAGCGCCTGCTCCAAGCGAAAGCGTGCGCATAAACTCGCGGCGCGAGGAATCAGAGGTCAGCAAGTCAGGCATAGGAAGGTGGTTGGCGTGCATTATTAAGTACCTGCAAAGCAGTCAACAGGTTATGAGGAGCTTATTTTGGGCTCACTCCGCTTATAAACAGGGCCGTCAGGCTGAACGCAAGAAGGCAACTCTACCGCATCGTTGTATGGATTAGTAAAGATGCTTCCCTGCGTTCAGCCTGACGGCCTTTTAGTACCTAGTAAAGAAGTTGAGTGAGCGCAGCTACTCGGCTACTCGTCTTCCGGAAACTTGCCCATGTTGCCGCTCTCGAAATCGGCAATGGCGGCCATCAACTCCTCGTTAGTGTTCATCACGAAGGGCCCGTAGGTGGCCAGCGGCTCCTCGATGGGTGCGCCGGCGAGCACCAGTACAAGGCTGTCTTCGGAGGCGGTGATTTGCACGTCGGCCGAGTTCCAGCCAAGCACGACTAGCTGCTGAGTTTTGGCCGGGCGGTCACCATTTACGAGCACCGCGCCGCGGGCTATGTAGAGGCCCACGTTGTAGGCGGCCGGCAGCGTTAGCACGAAGTCATCGCCTTGGCGCAGCTGCAAGTCGAGCAGCGTGAGCGGTGAGAAGGTGCTGGCCGGGCCCGTAGCCCCGCCGTAGCTGCCCGCAATCACGCGGATGCTGCCACTACCGCCGGGCACCGGCACGCTCGGGATAGTGGCGGCGCGCAGTTCCTGGTAGTTGGGCGGCACGAGCTTGTCGGCCTTGGGCACGTTTACCCAAAGTTGGAGTAGCTCCAACGTGCCGCCGCGGCGGGCAAAGTCGCGGTCATACATCTCGGCGTGGCGCAGGCCGGCGCCGGCGGTCATCCACTGCACATCGCCCGGGCCGATGGTGCCGTCGTGGCCGGCCGTGTCGCGGTGGGCCAGGTAGCCATCATACACCACGGTCACGGTTTCAAAGCCCCGGTGTGGGTGAGGCGGCGAGCCCAGCGGGGTATCGCTGGGCGCAATCTGCATCGGCCCGATGTGGTCGATGAGCAGGAAGGGGCTCAACTGCCGGATGCGTGGCCCCGGCATGGGGCTGGTCACGTCGAAGCCGTCGCCAACGAGCTTCTTATTGCCATCAATAACCTGGAAGATGCGGCGGAAGGAGGGAGCCATACTTAGTAAGCTAGGGGTTGTATAACGACAGCTTTTAAAAGCTATGGAACCGTAATAATGTTCTTCGCCGGGCCGGCCTGAGTGGCTATTTTACGGGAGGGTCTGCCTTAATTCCCTGGGCTTTGCGGTCGCTGTGCCGGGCCTTTTTGGCGCTGCCTGGGCGGCTGGCTGAAGTAGCAGGGCCTGCGGCCTGCATACCGGGGGCCTGGGGCGCGTCGGCGCGGTCGCTGCCCACATTTTTGGTGCCCGATACGCCGGCCGGGGAGCCTGCGGTAGCGGCGGCCGGAGTGGCGCTCGGCGTAGTTTGGGCGTAGCCCAGCGTGACGCTGCTGAGGATGGCTGTCAGGAGAAGGGTGGTTTTCATAAGCGAAGAAATAAAGCCTATAAAACCATACGCGAGGGGTAAGGAAGGGTTTGAGACTATAGTTAGCCAAACCAAGCTGCCAACGCGCTACAAACTAAACTTAAAGTTCATCGTGGCGTCTTTGATGGGTCCGAAGTTCTTGACAATCAGCCGCTCGTTTATAGCGGTAGGGAGTAGAATAGGAATAAAAATACAGCGCGGCGGCCCCGTTGCCGGAACCGCCGCGCGTAGGCGTTGAAAAACAGTTACTTGGGTAGCGTGGCGCGCACGGCTTGTACCTCGGCTACCTGCACGGCACTGGCTTTATTGCCAAAGTTATTGCGCACGTAGGTGAGCACGTCGGCCACCTGCTGGTCGGTGAGGTAGGCCTGGGCAGGCATATGCTGCTTATAGTCATCGCCGTTGATTTCGAGGGGCTCGGCCAGGCCGGCGAGTACGATGTGGGCCAGGCGGGTTTTGTCGCCGAGCACGTAAGTGGTCTTGCTGAGCGGCGGGTTCATGTTGGGCACGCCGCCGCCGTCGGCCTGGTGGCAGGTGGCGCACACGTTTTTGTACACCACGGCGCCGCGGGTTAGGCTAGCCGCCATTGCGGGGTCGGCTTTGGCGGTGGTTTTGGCTTTCGCCTTGGGAGCGGGACGGTGCTGGGCTTGCAGCGACAGCGCGCCGCTGGCCAGCGCGAGGGCTAGGAGAGCTTGCTTGCGGTTCATGATTTCTTAGCGGTGTACACGATGCGGTAGATGGTGCCTTTCGAGTCGTCGCTCACGTAGAGCGAGCCATCGGGGCCCTGGGCGAGGCCGCAGGGGCGGTGGTCGGCGCGGCCGCTGGCCGTTTTGGCCGCCGAGCCCGAGAAGTTATCGGCAAAAACTTCCCACTGGCCGCTGGGCTTGCCATCCTTAAAGGGCTGAAAAACTACGTAGTAGCCAGCCTGCGGCTCGGGCGAGCGGTTCCAGGAGCCGTGGAAGGCGATGAAGGCGCCGTTGCGGTACTTAGCCGGGAACATGTTGCCGGTGTAGAACAGCAGGCCATCGGGAGCCATGTGGCCGGGGTAGGCGGCGGCGGGGTCAATGTAGTTGCCGGTAGCTTCCTTCTTGCCATCGCCGCCGTACTCGGGGCCCAGCATTTTCTTGTGTTGCAGCTGGTCGTAGTAGAGGTAGGGCCAGCCGGCGTTGTCGCCTTTTTTGAGGGCGTACATACACTCGGCGGGCAGCTGCGCCGACTCCTTGTCGCCGTACAGCTCGGGCCAGTTGTCGTGCAGCTGGTCGCGGCCGTGCTGCATCACGAATAGCTGATTATCCTGCGGGTTCCAATCGAGGCCCACCACGTTGCGCAGGCCGGTGGCGTAGCGCGTGCCGGTTTTGTAGGTCTGGTTGGCCTGGTTAGCCTTGAACTGCCAGATGCCGCCCGCCGAATCCAGAATCGGGCAATTAGGAATGCCCTTCGACCCGCGCGTGCGGTCCTGCTCCTGGCAGGCGTTGGCGTAGGCACCGATGTTGACGTAGAGGTTGTCGGCATTGTCGAGCACGATGGATTTCGACTCGTGCTGGCTGCCCACTTTGAGGCCACGCACCAGCAGCTCGCCCTGGCCGGGGTCGGTTACTTCGCCCTTCGCGTCAAGCTTGTAGCGGTACACGGCGTGGTCGGAGGAGGCGTAGAGGTAGCCGTTTTTTTCGTACATGCCCGTGCCGCCGTAGTTGCCAAAGCCGCCCGCCACGGTGGCCTTGCCGTTGGGCTGCGGCTTCAGTTCCAGGATGCCTTTGCCATCCTTCACCTTGTTGAGCTTCACGTAGATAATGCCCTGGGGCGTCACGGCCAGGTGGCGGGCCTTGCCACCGGTCTCGGCTACTACCAGCGCGCCAAAGCCGGCGGGCAGTTTCAGGCCGGCATTATTAGGGTCGGAGGCCACGATGGGAGCGTGGGGGTTGCTGGCCAGCAGGGCCAGGCTGCCCGCCAGGGCCGGCACAGCCAGGAGGTAGCGGGAGGAAAAGGAGCGCATAAGAGTGGAAAATAACGCGTTAAAAAAAGCGGGTGCGTAGCATTCACCCCAACTGCGAACCGCGTGAGAAGGTTACGGTGGGGCTAGCTGGCTGCCGCGGCCCAAGTACACCCGCAGCCCGCAGAAGTTGCCTGGTCGGCGCGCTTTCGCTGGCTCGTTGCTTCGCAGCGGTTTTTGAGCACCCCAAGGCGGCGCTGAATCTCGCGTATCACGAAGCCAGTTCACGGGCCGGCATACCAGTTGAAAGCTGCGCACATGAAAGCTGCGCACAACCAAGAAAGACACCTTTACCAGCCGCTGGAAATGATTTCGGGGACGAACCAAGCCTAGTCTAAGGGGCACAAGGACCAGAAGCGAAAGGCCCAGTAAGCCACTTTTGAGGAATGCTGCCCTGTCGAAATCAAAACGGGCCAATAAGAGAATAGGCCAGCCCTATGCCGATGGCGACTAAAAAGGAGGGCCGCTGCGGCGAAATCATACCGTAGTTTTGGCCTACACTTGCCGCCCGCAAGGTAATTATTTGCCATGTCGCCGACCACCACGCCTACCATCCTGTTTCTCCACGGCTTTGCCGAAAGCCGCGAGGTCTGGACTGATTTTACCCGGCCCTTCCCGGCTGGCTACCGCCTGCTCACGCCCAACCTGCTGGGCCACGGCACCAACCGCGCCCCCGTGCCCGACTTCAGCATGGAAGCCCAGGCGCGCTACGTGGTGAGCTACCTTGACCAAAAAGGCTGCCCTGGCCCTGTGCTGGTAGTGGGCCACAGCATGGGCGGCTACGTGGCGCTGGCCCTGGCTGAGCGCTACCCCGACCGCGTGGCTGGCCTGGCGCTCCTCAACTCCACGGCCCTGCCCGACACCGACGAAAAGCGCCAAAACCGCGAAAAGAACATCGGCTTTGTGGAGCGCCACGGCCTCGAAAAGTTTATGGGCAGCTTTGTGCGGCCCCTTTTTGCGCCCGCCAACCGCGACCGCCTGCCTGAGGCGCTGGCCCTGCTCGAAGACATTGGCAAGGCCACGCCCGAAGCCACCATTGCGGGCGCCCTGCGCGCTATGGCTGCCCGCCCTGACCGCACCGCCGTGCTGCGTACCGCCCGCTTTCCGGTGCTAGTAGTGGCCGGTAAGCACGACGTGGCCGTGCCCCTGGCCGACTCGGTGGCCCAGGCCGCGCTAGCCCCTGTGGCGTCGGCGCTTTTCCTGGAAGGCAGCGGGCATCAGGCGTATCTGGAACAGCCCGAGGCTACGCGCCGGGCGGTGTTGGCGCTGGCCGGCGCGGCCCTGGCGGGCGGGTAGCCGGCGGCCAGTCCTTCTTAATAAGGCCAGAAGCTCATGGGTATCACGTAGAATACCCGCGCCGGCTGGCCCTGGTAGCGTGGCGGCGTGAGGGCGCTGGACAGGCGCCGCAGCACGCGCAGCACCTCGGCATCGAGGGTGGGGCTCACGGTGCCGATAATGGCCTGGTTTTCCAGCTTGCCGGTTTCGCTCACCTCGAAGTAGGCGAAGACGGTGCCCTGCCGCCGGCGCAGCTGGTCGTCGGGAGGGTAGCGCGCCTGCCGGCCCATAAACTCGGCCAGGCTGCTCGGCACCGTCCCTCTGCTGTGGCCTAGCACTGGCAGCGGCACCACCGAAAAGGTCGGCAGCTCGTCGCCGTAGGCCAGCGCAACGGGCGTGGGCTCGGGCCCAAAGTACAGTGGCAGCGTGACCGAAGTAAGGGGGTGCGGAATGCCGGTGCGCACCCACTGGCGCAGCTGCCAGGGCCGCAGCTGCTGCACCAGCTGCTGGGCCAGGTTTTGCACCTCGGGGTTGAGGTAGAGGGCGATGGCGGGCGAGCCGGCCGGGGGCGGCAGAAAGTAAGCGGCCCGCGAAAAGCCCAGGCTGTCCAGCTCCAGATGTAAAAAAAGCGTGCCCTGCAACCCCGGTGAAGCCCGGCGCAGGTGGCGCCGGATGGTGGCCCGTAGCGAGTCGGGCCCGCCGGGGTAGCGCGGGCCCTGGTACGCGGTGGCCGCCGGGTCGCGGCCCAGCAGGGCCATATTGGGCGGCGGGGCGATGGGTTGCGCCCAAGCCCGCATGGCCAGCAGCAAAAGAACAGGGGCAAGGAGGCGGCCGGTCCGCCGGCAAAAAAAGTGCGGCATAGCGCGTGGAAATAGCCCCGGCAATATAGCTTACAAGGGCGATGGCCTTGAGCGCGGGCGCCCCTGGCTACATCTTTCCTTCAGGTAACGCCAACCCCAACGGTGTGCTACTAGCATACCTCGACCGTAACTTTGAGTAGCCTTGCGCATTAGGCGAGGTTTTGCTATTCGTTATCCATGAAGAATTATTTACTGCTGGCAAGCCTATTGGGCCTGGCTAGCGTGGGGCAGGCCCAGCAAGCGCCCATGGCCCCCAACCGCATGCTAGGTGGGGTGCCCAGCCCTGGCCACGACCACGGCAGCGTGTACCTCAACTGGAGCTACAACCGTGACTGGTACACCAAGTCGGATATCCGGTTTAAGAACGATAAATCAGACGATTACGACTTTATTTTTCACGATGCGGTGGCCCACGACCACCCCAGCATGAGCGACTTCTGGAAGCTCAATAACCTCACCGTGCCGCAGTACGACCTGTCGGTGGGCTACATGTTTCACGACAAGCACGACCTGGGCATCGAGGTGAGCTGGAACCACCTCAAGTACGTGGTCGATGACTTCCAGACCATGCGCGTGTCGGGCAACATCCGGGGCTTCAAATTCGACCGCGACACCCTCGTGACGCCCGATTTTGTGCACTTGCAGCACACCAATGGTAATAATTACTTGATGCTGAACCTCGTGAAGCGCTGGCAATTGCTGGCCGGCCGCCACGTGGTGCTCAGCGGCATCGGCAAGGTGGGCGGCGGCCCCATGATATCCTATACTATCTCGTCCATCTTCACCAGCCACGCCGAGGGGCCGTTTCACTACGAAGGCTGGGTGGCCGGCGCCAGCGGCGGCCTGCGCCTAGAGCTCTACCGTTATTTCTTCCTGAATACTGATTTCCAGGGTGCTTTTGCCAACTATACTAATAGCTACATTGGCGCCGACCGCCTGGGCCGCGTTACCCACCACTTCGGCTCGGCCCAGTGGATTTATGGCTTTGGCTTCCAGGTGCCCATCTAAAAGAGCCTGCTGACTGACAAGCAATTTTCGCAAAGAACCTCGTTTTTGCTACCGATAAGGGCCGCAAAAACGAGGTTTTTTCGGGTAGGGTACCCAGCGGCGGCTAGCCGATTACCGGCGCCCGCTGCTCCTCGGCGCGCCACTGCGTGCACAAAAAAACCAGCAGGAAAACCACGCCCATCGCCACAAAAAAGTTGCGCGCTGTGCCGTTGTTGTCAGCAAAGCCAAACAGCCAGGGCGAGGCGATAAAGACCAGGCCGCTCACAAACTCAAGCCGGCCGTGCAGCCAGAATGGTATCATTTTGAGCAAGCCCAGCGGCATGTTAGTCAGCAGGCTGATAAGCAGATAGCCGCCCGCCAGCAGGTAGCACACGTGGGCATACGTGCCCGTGAAGCCAAAGAGGCTGGGCGCCACCAAAAACAGCCCGCACGTGAGGTAATCGAGGACGCCGTGCAGCGTGGGGGAGATGATTTTCATAGCCTGACTAGGGAGAAGTGGGTATAAGGCAACCGCCGTTGGGCCGCCGTTTATCCACCTCTCTACGAGCCCGGCCGGCCGGATGATATAGCCGGGCTTTCTATTCTAACGCGTTTGGTTAAGGCTTTATCCTGCTTAACCTCAACTGTTTGCTAGCCCAGAATACCGGCCAGGCGCTCTACGTCGGGGCCGAGCACGAGCTTGTCGTCGGCCCCCAGCCAGTCGGTGAGGATGCTGGCGTAGAGGCTGCGAAAATCGAGTTGGTAGCGCAGGTCGCCCTGGTCGAGGTCCTGGAGGCTGGCGGGCTGGTTGAGCAGGCCCGGCTTGCGTAGCGCGCCGCTCAGCAAGAACACGTTGTTGGCAGTGCCGTGGTCGGTACCGTTGCTGGCGTTCTGGTCCACGCGGCGGCCAAACTCGCTAAACACCATGACCAACGTGTTATTCCACTCGTTGCTTTTTTGCAGGTCGGCGGCCAGCGTGGCCAGGCCATCCGAGAGTTCGCCTAGCAGGCGGCCCTGCTGCTCGTGCTGCCGCACGTGCGTGTCGAAACCCGTAAGGGACAGGTAGTACACCCGCGATTCGACGCCCGAGCTAATCAGCTCGGCCGTGGTTTTGAGGCTGCGGCCGAAGTCCGTATTTGGGTAGGTGGCCACGCTGGTGCGGACTTTCGACTTCTCGTAGAGATAATCGGCCGAAGACGCCGTCTCGGCCAGCGTCTTATACAAGTAATCCAGTTCTGAGCCGGCCGACGCGGCGCTTTTTTCCTGGCTGAGTGCGCTCAGGTAGCGGCTTTGCGTGAGCTGGTGAAACTTGCCAGGATTCTTGAGGGCCAGGCCGTTGCGTTGCGCTCCCTTGAGTGCCAGACTCAGTGTGTCGTCGATTTCGAGGGCCTGGTAGGCCGGCGCGCCGCCGGCGCAGGTGCTGTCGAGGTAGCGGCCCAGCCAGCCGGTGCTCAGCAGCTGCTCGGCGCCCGAGCCAGTTTGCCAGATGTCCATCGAGCGAAAATGCGAGCGGTCGGGGTTGGGGTAGCCCACGGCGTTGCAAATGGCCACCTGCCCCTGGTCGTACAAGCCCTTCAGGCCCTTCATCGACTGGTGCAGGGCGAGGTCGTCGCTGAGGGGCAGCAGGCCGTCGGCTTCTTTCAGCGCCAGCGTGGGCCGGGCCTTATAATACAAGTCGTTGCGATAGGGTACGAGGGTGTTCAGGCCGTCGTTGCCGCCGCCCAGCTGCACCACAATCAGGCGCCGGGCGGCCCCGCTGGGGGCATCGCGCAGCCGCGCCGCCAGCGCCGCTTCGGGCCGGTCGAGGGCGTGCAAAAACTTGGGCACCAGCAGCAAGGTGCTGGCCAGGGCCGATGACTGCAAAAAGTGGCGGCGTTGCATAAGGCTGGGGGCACCTCACCCCCTGGTTCCCCTATAAAAAAGAGGGGGCGCCACGGCGGCTCGGGCTTTAGTAGGAAAACAGTCTTTTTAGTGAAAAAACGCCAGGTGTCCCCTTTTTAGAGGGCCTGGTCCGGGGGCTTGTGAAGCTCACGCCAATTGATACTCCGGCAGGCTCAGCAAGCTCACCAGCGTGTTGCGCAGGCGCTCTTCGGGCGTGGCATCCTTGGCGGCAGCCAGCTGCACCAGAGCCATGCTTTCGGGCCGCAGCTGCGCTTGCAGCAGGAAGCCGGCGAGCAGCTGCGGCTGCTGCGCAACGGGCGTGGCACCCAGCAAAAGCTGCATGGGGGCTAGCGGCAGGTGCGTGGCATCGGGGCGCTTCACGAGGCGCTCCTTGCCCGTGGTTTGGGGCGTGATGTCGTTGTCGTCGTCTTTGAGGCGCACCGCAAAATCAGCGTTTTTAAACAGGATACTTGGCAATTGCAGGCGCAGCAGCAGCGACGACGAGTCTATCCAGGCGCGGCCACCGGGCCAGCCAGCCACGTTGGGCGGCTCAAACAGCGTCTGGCCCAGCGCTTTCTGATAACCCAGCAGCGACTTTTCGTTGTCTACCTGCAAGCTGAGGGTGCGGCGCAGGCCAGCCACCAGCGCCACCGGCGACTTGATGAGGTTGCCCCTGTTCACCGGCTCGTAAAACCAGTCGGCCGAAAACACGCGCTCCAACAGGTCGCTGATGTCGTAGCCGCTCTTGCGGAAGGCGGCGGCCAGGGGCGCAATGTGGGCCGGGTCGGGCACATCGTTTACGAAAAAGCGGTACAGCTTCGTCACGATAAACGTGGCCGCCGCCGGCTGCTGCATGATGATGCGCAGCGCATCTTCGCCGCCCCAGCTGCCGGTTTGGCCCAGCAAGGTTTTGGGGCCGGCATCGTGCTCGCGCTCCCGAAACTTGAAGCGGCTTTGCCCGTCGAAGCCCCAGCCAGTGAAGGCGCGGGCGGCTTCTTTCACGTCGTGCTCGGTATAGTTTCCCCGGCCCAGCGTAAACAGCTCCATCACCTCGCGGGCGAAGTTTTCATTCGGGTGCTCCTTCTTGTTCTGCTGATTATTCAAAAATTGCAGCATGGCCGGCTCCTGGCTCACGGCCAGCAGCAAATCCGGAAACTTACCCAGCGCCTTCTCCCGGATGGTATTGAGCAGGGCCAGCGAGTCGTCGGGCCGGCGGGCGCGGCAGGCAAAGTGCCCGTGCCAGAACAGCGCCATCTTCTCGCGCAGCTGGCCGGGCGAGGTCACCATCTGCGCCATCCAGGCCGTGCTCAGGCCAACAAATGCGTCGCGGATGGCCTCATTCTGCATTTTACGCTGCTCGGGCGTGAGGGCCGCGCGGCGCAGCTGCGGCAAGCCCTGGCGACGCATGGCCAGCATGGAGCGTGGGCGCAACGCATCCACGGCAGCCAGCGGGGGCGGCATGTCGGGCGGGCCGGCCGGGGGCGGCGGGGTGGCCATGGCGGGTGCGGGCGTAGCGGGGGCAGCAGTAGGCGGCCCCATGCCAGCGGGGGCGGGGGCCACCATCGGCGTGCCCGGCGGCACGGCCATTATCGCGCCCTGCGGGTCGTTGTAATACAGGGCGGGAGTGGCCAGCGGCGCGTAGGCCTGGGCCGCGTGCAGCAGCTGGCGCAGGGCCTTGCCGAGGCTAAGGCCGGCGGCCACATCCTGGGGGCGTGGGCCGAAGCCGGCGCGCCAATACAAGTGCTGGAGGTGCTGCGCGTTCATGGCGGTTGGAGCGAAAAGCGAACGGAAGGTTTAATATACACGCCGCTCGCTACTACCTCATTTTCTGCGCTGCCTGCCCTACAGCCGGGCGCCCACCACCACGGTTTTGCGGTACTCGCGCCGCTCACCGCTGGCCCGAAACAGCTCAACGTGCACGAGGTAGTAGCCCACGGCGGCCTTGCGGCCGTGCTCGTCGAGGCCATCCCACTGCACAAAGCCGGTGGTGGGCAGGCTTTCGTTGCGCAGCAAGCGGCGCGTGAGCTGGCCCAGCGCGTCGTACACCGTTACCGAGCCCACGTAGCCGGGCTGGTCGAGTTGGTAGTTGAGGGTGGTAAAGTCCTGCTGCCCATCGTCATCGGGGGTGAATAGCTCGGGTACCATGCTCAGCTCCTGGCCGTTGCCCACGGCGTCCTGCGCCTGCGAGTTGGGGCGGCCGGGCGTGGCATAGCCCACCGCGCTGGCCGCCGAGTGGAAATTACTGGCCGCACTCGGCCCCCCGGCCCGGATGCGCTCCAGGCTCACCCCGGCCAGGCTGCTCAGCAAAGGCAACTGCTGGCTTTTGTCGTAGTCATAATGGTCTAGCTCCGTGCCGGTGGAGTTATAAATGGCGACGGTGCCCGCGCTATTGTCCAAGGCCGGAAATCCCGGTACGGCCAGTAGGGCTGCTGCGTCGCTGCCGGTAGGGTACTGCGCCTGCAAAATGCCCACATCTGAGGTGAGGGCCACCAGCTGGCCGGGCGCCAGCACGTAGGGTGCACCGGGGCTGACGATGGCCGTGCCCGCGCCGCTGGCCTTGGGCGTCGTCAATTGCCAGCCTTGCAGGCTCACGTAGCGCAGCGAACGGTTGAGCAGCTCCACAAAATAAACGCCGCCCGGCGCGTGGTTGAACAGCACCTCGTTGACTACCACATCGCCGGGCTGGGCGGGCTCGGGTAACGCCACGCCGGTTGTGGCCAGGGCGCCGCTGGCATTGCCCACGCAATCGGTGGCGCGGGCCACGGCTACGGCCAGCGGGCGGCTGGGCAGCAGTGCCGGGCTCACCGTCAGGTCTACCGTCCGAAAGTCGGGGCCGACGGGCGCGGCGCGGCTCACCGCCGGGGCCGCACTCGTGCTGCTTTGCAGGCTGTAGAGCGCTAGGCTGGCGGCGGTGGCACTGTCAACCTTTTCGCCGAAGCTGAGGCGGATGGTGGTGGGCGTGAGGGCCACCGCGCCCAGCAGCGTGGGCGGCTGCCGGTCGGGATTAGCAGTAGCCACGCTGTTGCGGCGGCCGGGGGTGCCGCCGCTGGCGTCTTGGCTGGCCTGCCAGTTGGGGGCGCCGCCGCAGTAGTTGGCGGGGTCCAGCATTTCGAGGGTCCAGCCGCCGTCCTTTTTGCGCAGGTCGCGGTACCAGGTATCGGCGTAGGCCACCTCGAA
>Ga0160427_10000708_pt1 | contig 20235 bp, 10 predicted proteins | sample SolpanmetagenomL_FD_108194 | JGI IMG/M metagenome (GOLD analysis project Ga0160427, IMG submission 108194) | Solar panel surface microbial communities from Lawrence Berkeley National Laboratory, California, USA - L | ecosystem: Engineered > Built environment > Solar panel > Unclassified ...
CGCGAACAGGAGCTGCTCCTGCAGCGGCCGCATCATCATGACGTCGATGTCCACCGCGGAGGCGTTCAGCTTGACGTTGTAGCTGCTGGACAGCTGGTCGGCGGTGAGGATCTGCATGCTCACGCGGCGGCCGGTGAGCTGCTCGAACTCGGGGAGCCGCTCGCGCAGGGCGTTCGACCAGACGTGGTTGGCCGCCGCCACGCGCAGGGGAGCGTTCGGGCCCACGGGTCCGGACCCGGAGCCGCAGGCCGTCAGAGCGGCGGCGCTGCCCGCAGCGGCCAGGAGGCTGCGCCGGGTCAGCGCTGGTCGTGTCGACGTCATCGTCATCCTCGGGTCAGGCGGAACATCACTGGTCCAACTGGTCCTACCAGTGGGACGGTAACTGTGAGCCGTCAGTGAGGTCAACCCTCAGACCGGGTGCTGCAGCAGGTGCTCGAGGTGCCGGTTCGCCATCACCTCGAGCGGTTCGTCCAGGCTGGGGCCGTAAGTGCGCAGGCCCAGGGCGAGGTGCTCGCGCATGTGGTCGCGGGCCAGGTCGGCGTCGTGCGCGGTGATCGCGGCGAGGATCTCCGCGTGGTGCGGAACGCCGGGTTCGGCGATCGACGGGTCGGAGTTCGACCGCAGCATCATCTCGAACATCATCGGCCCGATCGACAGCAGCATGATCCGCAGCACCGGGTTCCCGCTGGCCACCGCGATGGCCTCGTGGAAGCCCACGTCCGCCCGGGCCATGGCCACCGCGTCGGGTGCTTCCAGGACGCTGCGGTGCGCAGCGGCCAGCGTCGCGAGGTCTTCCTCGCTCGCCTGCTCCGCCGCGAGCCCCGCGATCTCGACCTCCAGCGGGAGGCGCGCCCGGATCAGCTGCCGCACGGTCGGCCGGCTCGCCCGGTACACCGCGTCGAACCCCCGCGACTCCGCGAGCCCCGGTGAGCTGACGAACGACCCGCGCCCCGCCGCCACCTCGATGAGGTGCTGCGCCTCCAGCCGGCGCAGGACTTCACGGACGACGTTGCGGCTGGCGACGAAGCGAACCGCGAGCTCGCGCTCGGAGGGGAGCTTGTCGCCCACGGTGAGGACGCCGGTGCGGATCTCGCGCTCGAGCTCCCGGGCGATGCGCTCGGTGAGGAGGCCGCGGTGCGGGGAGACCGGGGCGGGGGGCATACGCGTCAGCGTAGGGCGCTGGCTCGAAGGGTCAGAGTGTTCGGGAGCGCCACGCGTCCGGCCCACCGTCCGGGTGTCGGTGTCCTCGGGCAGACTCGTAGCCCTACGTGAGGGGACGTGTCATGGCGGTGGACGAGGGTGCGACGCGAAGCCGCGCCATGGTGGGGCAGGTCAGCCGGCTGGTCGACTTCCTGCGGCAGCTGGCTCGGGCCGGGGCGTCGCTGGTGAAGGACCTAGCGGAGTACGAGTCGTCGCCGCTGTGGCTGTCCGACCTGCCCGTGGACCTCGCCGTCGACCTGACCGCGGCGCCGGGGGAGAGCATCGCGACCTTCGCCCCGACCACGTCCAAGCTGGCTCCCTCGCTGCCCGACCTCCTCGCCGGGTGGGTCGCCGCCGACCACCTGTCCGACTCCGAGGCCGAGATCCCTCCGCTGCTCGACGCCGGGGTGACGCTCGCCGCGGACGACGGCGAGGCGCTGCCGAGCGACCGCGACGTCCGGACCGCCTACGACCGCTGGAGCGCGCAGTGGAGCGCCTGGGCGGAGCGGGACCGCGCCACCAAGCCCGCGCGCACCTGGTACGAGCAGCTCAGCACGGCCTTCCGCACGCTGTCCCAGCAGGACGACCAGGTCGAGCTCGTCCTGGTCACCGGCCTGCTCACGTGGCGCGCGCCGTCGGGCGCGGTGGTCCGCTACCACCTGCTGAGCCAGCGCCTGACCCTGCAGGTCGACGAGTTCACGGGTGCCTTGCGCGTCACGGTCGCCGAGCCCGGGGGCCGGCGCCTGCACGACCGGGACCTGCTCGACGGCGAGGACGGCTTCGACGCGGCGCGCGCCGAGCCCGCCCGCACCGCCGTCCGCACCAGCCAGGAGGGGCCGCTGGACGACGGCACCCACGAACTCCTCGAGCAGTGGCGCGTTCTCGCGCTGCCGGGGTGCCGCGCCTACGACAAGGACTGGCTGCCGAACCTCGAGCCCGACGACGCCCCGTCGCTCGGCTTCGCGCCGGCGATCGTTCTGCGGCCTCGGGGCCGGGCGAGCCTGCTGGCCTACTACGACCAGATGAGCGAGGCGCTGAGCGGACCCGACGCGGAGGCTCCGCTCGGGCTGGCGCAGCTGCTCACCGCCCTGGAGCCGGAGGAGCGCCTGGCCTGGCTGGACGCCGAGGGCGGTTCGGTCTCCGCGCTCGCCGAGGAGCCGCTGTTCCCGCTGCCCGCCAACGACGAGCAGCGCGCCATCGTGCAGCGGCTGAGCCACGACACGGGAGTGGTCGTCCAGGGCCCGCCGGGAACCGGCAAGACCCACACCATCGCCAACCTCGTGTCGAGCCTCGTGGCGCAGGGGCAACGCGTCCTCGTCACCAGTCAGAAGGCGCAGGCGCTGAGCGTCCTGCGCGAGAAGCTGCCGGAGGACGTCCGCGAGCTGTGCGTCTCGATGACCGACCAGGGCCGCGGTGGTTCTACGGAGCTGTCCCGCAGCGTCAACGCCCTCGTCGACCGGCACGGACGCTACGACGCCGCCCAGTACGCGGTGCGGATCGCGGACCTCGTCGGTCAGCGGGAGGCCGCCCGCTCCCGGCAGACGTCGATCACCGAGCAGATCCGGGCGCTGCGCGAGGCGGAGACGTACCGGTACGCCGAGGACCAGGTCGCGCCCGGCTACCTGGGCACGCTCGGGTCGATCGCCCGGACGTTGCGGGAGCGCGCGGACCGCCACGACTGGATGCCGACCCCGCTGCCGGACGACGCCCCGCACCGCCTGCCGGTGTCGGGCGAGTCCGTCGGGGAACTCCTGCGCCTGCTCGCCGCCGCGACACCCACCCGCCGCGCCCGGCCCTCGCAAGTCATCCCCTCCGCCGCCACGCTGCTCGACCCCGACGTCGTCGCCGGCCTGGTGGCGACGGAGCGGGCCGCGGTGCGCGCGGCCGCCGAGGTCGACTCCTCCGTCGTGACGGCGCTGGAACCGCTGGACGAGGCGGCGTTCGCGCAGCTGCAGCAGCACGTCGAGACGATCCGGACGTCCCTGGCCGGCATCCTCAGCGGTAGCGCGTCCGGGGACTGGCGGCAGCGCTGCCTGGACGACGCCCTGACCCACCGCAACAGCGCGCTGTGGGACGGCCTGCGTGAGGTCGCCGGGCACGCCGAGGGGCTGAACCGCGACCTCGCGGGCCTGCAGCTGCGGACCGTGCAGCTGCCGGAGTTCGACGCCAGCGGGCCGGACAGCCGGTCCGGGCAGCTCGCCGCCGGGCGGGCGTTGCGCGCGCACACCGCCGCAAAGAGCGGCGAGGTCAAGCTCAAGGGGATCTTCCGGGCGGCGGTGGAGAAGCAGGCGGACCTGCTGCTCACCAGCACCGTCGACGACGTGCGGCCCACGAACACCGACCTGCTCGACCTGGTCCTCACCGTGCTCTCTGCCGAGATCGACTCCGAGTCGCTGGTCCGGCGGTGGGCCGACGTGGGCCACGTCGTGCCCGCGGGGCCAAGCCTGCGCGCCCGGGTGTCCGCGCTCGTGGACGCCCACCGGGCCCTGGAGCGGACGGCGGAGGCGCTCGCGGCGATGAGCTCCGCGCGGAACCTGCTGAGTGCGGCCGGCGTCACCCTGGCGTTGGAGTCCCGCGAGGAGTGGGCGGCCCTCGTGGCGAGCCTGCCCCACGTCGCGACCCAGCTCGAGGCCCGCGCCGCGACCGCCGCCGTCGAGGACGCGCGACAGCAGCTCGAAGCGACCGTCCAGGTCGACCGCGCGGCCCCGGAGTGCCGGGAGCTGCTGCGGGCGCTCGCCACCCGGGACGTCGACGCCTACGCCGCGACCTTCGCGGCGCTCGCGGACGCGCGGGTGGACGCGGAGCAGCAGCGTCGGGCGGACGAGCTGTTCCAGCAGCTCAACGCCGCCCACCCGGGCCTCGCGCAGCTCGTCGACGCCACCCCTGCCGACCCCGCCTGGCGGGACCGTCTCGGTGACCTCGACGACGCCTGGGCTTGGGGTGCCGCGCGCACGTTCTTCCTCGCCCAGCGCACGCCCGGGCTGGAGGCGCGACTGGACCGTGAGCTCGCCGAGGTGACGGCCTCCGTCGGGAACCTGACGGGTGAGCTGGCCGCGACGAAGGCCTGGGACGCGTGCCTGTCCCGGATGACCGCGAAGCAGTCGCAGGCGCTGCGGTCGTACCAGAGCAACACGCAGGCCATGGGCAAGGGAACGGGGCGCTACGCCGCCCGGTACGCGGCCGCGGCCCGGGGAGCGATGGCGGCCTCCCAGGGCGCTGTCCCGGCGTGGATCATGCCGCTGGCCGAGGTGCTCGAGACGGTGCCGCCGGAGAAGAACTCCTTCGACGTCGTCATCATCGACGAGGCGAGCCAGGCGAGCATCGAGGCGCTGTTCCTGCTGTGGCTGGCACCCCGGGTCATCGTCGTGGGCGACGACCGGCAGTGCGCCCCGTCTCAGGTGGCGATGGGAGAGCTGCAGCCCATCTTCGACAAGCTCGACAGCTACCTGCCCGACCTGCCGCAACACCTGCGGACCGCCTTCACCCCGCGCGACAGCCTCTTCAGCCTGCTCACCACCCGCTTCGGCTCGGTGGTCCGCCTGCGCGAGCACTTCCGGTGCATGCCCGAGATCATCGACTGGTCCTCGCGCCAGTTCTACGCCGACGCCCCTCTCGTCCCCCTGCGGCAGTTCGGCAGCGACCGGCTTCCGCCGCTGCGCCTGCGCCACGTCCTCGGGGCCCCGAGCGAGGGCGAGGGCGCGAAGCTGCGCAACCGCGGGGAGGCGGTGGCCATCGCCGACCAGATCGCCGCCTGCCTCGCCGACCCCGCCTACGACGGGAAGACCTTCGGTGTCGTCGTCCTGCAGGGGCAGGCGCAGGCTGACCTCATCGAGGCGGAGCTCCGGACCCGGGTGGCCCCCGACGAGTACGAGCGCCGGCGGCTGCGCGTCGGGACGCCGCCGGACTTCCAGGGCGACGAGCGGCACGTCGTCATGCTGTCCCTCGTGGTCGGCCCCAACCACGGCACGCGCCCGTTGGTGCTCGAGGAGCAGCGCCGGCGGTTCAACGTCGCGGCGAGCCGCGCGCAGGACCAGATGTGGCTGTTCCACTCGGTGACCGCGGACACCCTGCGCCCCAGCGACCTGCGGCACTCCCTGCTCACCCACCTCACCTCGCCGCCGGCCCCGCGCACCGGCGACGACCTGGCCAACGTGACGCCGGATGAGAAGCACGAGGCCTTCGACTCGCTCTTCGAGCAGCGCGTCTACCTCGCGATCCGCGAGCGCGGCTACCTCGTGACCCCGCAGTGGGAGGTCAACGGCCGCCGGATCGACTTGGTCGTCACGGGTGCGCAGGGTCGGCTGGCGGTGGAGTGCGACGGGGAGTTCTGGCACTTGACGCCCGAGCAGCGGGCCAGCGACCTTCAACGAGAGCAAGAGCTCAAGCGGGCGGGGTGGGAGTTCTGGCGGGTGCGGGACAGTGAGTTTTCCTGGGACCCGGGCGACGCCCTGGATGGATTGTGGACGACTCTCGACCGGCGGGGGATCCGGCCGGTTGAAGGAGTGGAACGGTGAAACGAGCACTCCTGGTGTTCTTAGGCATTGCGGGCTAGCGGACGACGGTTCCTCACGGCCCGACGGGTCCAGTTTAATCGGCCAACAGGTCGGGAACGAAAAGGCGACTGGGCAACTCTGCAGAAGTGGTCGCCGCCTCCCCTTCAAGGGAGTTGTGCAGTGGCCGCGGGCTGGGTCTAGAGGTTTTCAATCTCTCGGCGTAGCGCCGAGTACGGCTTGAGACGCCCTTGACTGATCATGCGCTCCAAGGTCCTCCGCTGCTTTCCGTAGGCGTGTGGGTTGGCCTCCTCAAGCATCTGCGCTGCCTGCCGCAGCTCAGGAAGAGCCAGGTGATAGACGAAGTCGATAGCTCCCGACCCATCGGTCAGCAGCCGCAACATGCTTGGGCGCGGTTCCATGGTGATCACCCCGAATAGTGGCATGGGACCGCGCCGAAGCGAGACAAGTTTGGCCCCTTGTGAGACGCAGTCTTGGGCGCGATCGGTCCGCAGCGACCATTTCGAGGAGATGGCCAGCAGCAGGCGCGGTGCGCTTGGCGATTGCAGCCGGGCTACCGCCAGATCGGTCCTGAGCAGTGAGTCCGCAGGCACTGCGGCCAGCAGGCGCGTCACCTGTTCGTGGTTGCGCGTTGTCAGCTTCTGCACTGCTCGTATTAGCTGCATGGTTTCTCGGCGGCCGTCCCAGCGAGGGCCTGATTTCACCAGCTGCGTGAGGCGATCAAGCTGACCGCCCAGGGGCTGATACGCGTCCTCAAAGGCACCGGCGGCGTTGAGGTGGGTGTACTGGTTGAACTCACGAGCCTGACGGGAGCGCTGGATGAGCAGGTCGGGCCGAAGAGGGGTGAGGTCACCTATCAGGCCCTCTTCGACGGCAGCGCCGACGCTGGCCACCTCCGGCTTGTCCCGTGGCACCCCGAGAAGGTCGAACAGGGCTTTACCCCACTCCACTGATCCCTCGGCTGAGCGGTCGGAGGTGGAGGGAAAGTCGCCACGGTAGCCGCATAAGGAAGCGGCGAAAGGCGCCGTCATGATAATTCCTCTTGTGGGCGGACGGGCAAGCACTCGTTGACGCCGGGGACAGGGCAATGGGCTGCCATCAGCTTTGCCTTCGGCGAGGTTGACGCGGGGGTTTCAGCAGTGCCGCCTCCGACTCCATGTGACAAGTCTTCGTGGACGGCGTTCATGGCATGGAAGCACGGATGATGGCTTGATCGGCGCGTGTCGGGTCCTTGACGCGGAATCGGATCAGTGCCCCGCTCGCAGGTACCGCACCGGCGGGGGCCTGCAGGTAGGGGATCAAGGTGATGCAGCGGCGCAGACCGAGGTCGTCATCGGGCAGGTCGGCTGTGTAGACGGGGTAGCAGAGCAGGACGCCGCGGGTGGGATGGGTCTCGGCGTAGCCCCCCAGCAGGTCGTTCACGTGCTTGCGGTGGGCGCTGGTGCTGACGTACCCGAAGACGTTGCCGCGTTCGGGGCGGCGGGCACGCTTGTAGACGGTGCGGCGGCCGATACCGGGCAGGTCCCGTTGCAGGTCGCGGTCACGGGACTGCGGCATCAGAAGCAGCCAGTCCTGCACTCCCCCGGTGTCCTGCAGTTCTTGCAGGTAGGCCAGCTCCGGGCGCCAGTAGTCGCTCTGCATCCAGTGGATCCGGCGCATGACAGCGAAGAGGTCCTGGTTGGTGACGACGGTGTGCAGGTAGTGCTGCGTACCCAGGTCGACGCCTTTCTCGGTGAAGGGCGTCTGGGCGCGGGAAGCGAGCTCCGTCATGGCGTCGTAGTTGTGCTCGACGTCGCCGAGCGTCATGGCCCAGGCGTTGGGTTCCTGCCCCCTGCCGACGAAGCGGCGTACCTCCAACTCGGCGTTGTACATCTTGTTGCGACTCGTGGGGGGAAGCTGCGGCAGGTGCTGGGAGACCAGTGGCGGGATGTCACGGGGTGTCAACTTGAACTTTGCCCCACCTTCGACTTTCTCCGCGTAGCGGCCTAGCTCGGCACGGAAGTCCTCCTCGTCCCTCATCAGGCCGCGGAAGGTGTCGTGGAGGTCGATGGTGCTGCCACGGGCTCCGGGTTCATTGCGACCGATGTAGAGGCGGACGAGATCGCGATAGCCGGGTCGGTAGCCGAACCAGCGCCCCATCTGCATCGTCGTGTCGCCGGCGCCGGTGCGACGGCGGTAGTAGGAGATGGTCAGACCTTCGACCGTGAAGCCGCGGCTGAGGCTGGTGCCACCGATGAGGACCCGCCAGACGGGTCGCTGGTGGAAGGCCACGTCCTCCTTGTTGATGTCTTTCTCGCCGTTGACAATGATGTAGGGAGGGCGTCCCGACTCGCAGATGCGCGTGATGGTCTGCGCCACGAAGGTCTTGAGCTCGTCGAAGTCCGTGGGTACCGGCAGATCCTCGCCGCGGGCGGCGCTGACGGGGGCGAAGTCCTCCTCCCACAGGCGACGCAGTCGCTGCATCCCTGTACCGCCGGTGAACTCCGCCTCATTCCACAGCCGTTGGATCCGTTCGGCCGTCAGTCGATGCTCGGCGGTACGCACGGATTCGTGCACCAGCATGGTGTGGTGGCGGAAGCGGCCCGGGGAATCCGTCCGGGCTTCGCGGTACAGCTTGACCGCACCGGCGAGTACGAAGGCGTCCAGGGCGGCGGCGAGTTCGGCGTCGCGGGCGTCGGGCTCGGTGGCGACGAGGTTGCGGACGTGGGCGCGTTCGCCGGAGGTGGCGTAGGTGACCTCCGCGGACATTGCGGCGTCCTCATCGTCGTGGAAGGCGGCGATGCCCATGTACTGCTCGGGTGGGGTGAGGCTGAGGAGAAAGTCGCGGGGGAAGAGGTCCTCCCCGTCGGCGGGGTCGACGAAGACGTTGGCGAAGGGGGTGGCGGTGTAGCCGACGTACTGTCCGCGCGGCAGGAGCTTCAGGAGGTCGGTGATGCGCTCGTTGATGGAGGTGCGCTCGGTCTGCCCCTCCGTCCACTTCTTGGGGTTGGTGGTGTTGATGGACGCCTGGTCGCTCTCGTCGTCGAGGATGAGGGCGGGGATCTCGCGCAGTTGCGTGGAGACCCTCCTCAGGTCCGTCAGCAGCGCATCGAGGCGATGGGTCTGCTTTTTCACCACGGCGACCAGGGCGTCGCTGGCGAAGAGGTTGGTGGGGTCGTACAGCGGGCGTGACTTGTCGCTCTTGCGCAGCTCCAGCGTGCGGATGCCCTGGGCGAGTTCACGGTAGTCGTCGTCTCGGGTGGTGAGACGGATGATGTCGGGGAAGCCGTGCAAGGAAGGACGGGTTCCGTGCCGCATCCAGTTTCCCTCGATCCAGTCCGGATCGTCGCGGTACTCGACCTGCGCGAGCGCATCGGGATCATCGGGGGCCAGACCCAGGGTGATGTTCTCGACGCCGACGAGTTCCTGGTCAAGGCGGCGCTGGGTCTGACGGCGCAGGATCTCGATGGTGCCGGTCAGGACGATCACGAGTCGGTACCCGGCGTCGATGGCTTTGGCGATGGAACCGGTGAAGTTGGCGGTCTTGCCGCTCTGGACGTGGCCGACGACCAGGCCGCGTGAGGAGTACTGGCTGGCGTCGTCGGGGCGGGCGAGGCGCTCGACGACCTGGGTAGTGGCCTCGTCCAGGTCGAGCAGCATCTGCGGGCCCCAGCCGCGGGCGGCGAGGTGGTCGCGGTAGTGCGGCCAGTAGAACTCCCGCTGCGACAGCTCCGGCTGCGGGTACCAGGGTGCGACGCTGCCCGCGTCGATGACGACGGTGGTGTCCCCGTGGACGGCCATCGCCGAGTCCAGGTGTGCAGCCAGGGGTGTCAGGCCGGACTTCTCATAGATCCTTCGTCGCCGCTGTGCGGTGCGCGCTGCGGTACCGGCTGCCCAAGGCGCCTCAGCAACGGCGTCCCAGGCCCCCAGGCGCAGGTGCAGGCGCGTGCGCAGCTCCTGACCCCGCTCGTCGGACAGGAGCAACTCGCGCAACGTTTCAAGGTCGACGTCGACTCCGCGCTCCTCCGCCTCCAGTTGCGCACGCGGCAGCAGGGGACGCGGCTGGGCCTCGACGGCTTTCAACGCGGCCAGGAAGCACTCGGCCACTGCGTCGCTCATGTCTAGTCCTTCGCTGGGGGGGTGTCGTTGTGGGGCCAGAAAGCGGGGACGGGTGCGGCCGTCGGCCAGCCCTCGAGGTTGATGCGCTGCTCCACGCCGTCGAGGCGGGCCACGTCGAAGCCCGCGGCGTGCAGGCGGCGGTTGGTGAGACCGGGGAAATCCTCGCCGACGGCGAAGAGGGCGGGGGTATCCCGTAGGCGCCAGCGCGTCGACCAGGGATCGGCGACGATGGGCTGTTCCCGCAGTTTTTTCAGGCAGCGGCGGAAGTCCTCGTCGTGGGGGGCGAGGACGCTGGCGGTGTGCTCGATTTGCTCGTGCAGGGTGCGGGCGTCGGTGCCGTTGGAGCGGGTGATTCGCAGGGACAACAGCCAGAGGGGGCGCTGTTCCACGGGTTGGAGCTGGGTAAGGGTGGCGATGTGGTGAACGCGGCCTTCGGAGGCGGTGGTCTTCACCTCGACGTCGGCGTCGGTCAGGGTGAAGTCGTGCTCGCCGTAGCCCGGCCCCTGCCACGCCTGCACCGCCTGCTGTGCTCCGATGACCGTGGCGAGACGCTGTAGGGCGTGGAGCTCCCCCCACAGGCCGATCTCCCTCTGCAGAGGCAGGCCGCGCTGCCGGGCGAGGAGCTCCTGCAATCGCTGCAGGCTAGTCTGGACAGCTTCGGCCAGCGGTTCTCCGCCCACCAATACGCGCTCCAGGACGGCGCAGGCCAGGCGGTAGCCGTCCTCCACGACGGTGACGCCGCTAATGCGCAGTTGCAGCCACGTCTGCCCGCCGGTCCAGACGCGCTGGGCGCCGAGATGGTCATAGCCCGCCACGTCGGGCAACCGGCCGCCCTCATCCACGACACGGACGCCCAGGGAGGGGTCGGCAGGGTCGACGTCGAAAGTGACCCTGCCCTCGGCCAAGGAGAACAGGGCCGAGGACCCGAGGTGCAAATGCTGCAGGACGACGTCGAGCTCGGGAACACCCGAACCGGGCATACCGGCACTGGTTACGGCAGAACCGGGGATGGCGGGGTGCACGTCTCAGCTCCGCTTCAGCTCGGCGAGGGCGGCGGCGGTGAGGACTTCCTGCAGGATCGTGAGGTGGTCACGGTCCTTGGGCCCGTGGTGATGGCCCTGGAAGAGGTCCTCGGCGAGCAGGTAGAGGGCCGCCTTCAGCAGAGGGGTGTCGTTGAGGCTGTTGACCCGGCCGCCGTTGAGGGCAGCGCGGTATCGCTGGTTCAGCCACAGGGTGCGCCCGGGGCGGTCGACGTGGAGGAAGGCGTCGTCGTCGAAGGCCCGCCAACGCACGTTGACGGGGTCCTGACCGGGTAGGTGCTCGAAGGTCTCCTCCAGCACCGCGCGCAGCTCGGGGGCAAAACCCCGCCCCGGCGCCAGGGTACGGCGGCGGCGGCGGGCGGCGGCGCGACCCCGGCGGTAGGCCTCGCGGGCATTCTCGAGGTAGCCCGTCCATGTGGCACCGTCCTCACCGACGGCGCCGGTGATGGCCTGGGCCACGGCACTGTCCCACTCCACCCGGTCCTTCTGCGGGGACATGCGCCATCCGGGAGCCCCGGCGGGGTCAAGCTCGACACGGACACGGGCCAGTTGCAGGTCGTTGTCGGCGACGACGAGGTCGTTCCACCCGCCCACCTGCAGGAGCCTGTCGTTGCGGTAGACGTAGAAGCCCTGGAACGCGCCCGCACGGGTGGTGCCGAACTTGAACCCGGTGAGCTCCGAACGCGGTGTCCAGATGTGGCATTCCAGCCGCGCCCGGTCGGGAAGGGTCAACGTTTTGGGATAACCGGGAGCTCCGCTGACGCGGTAGCCGAAGGGGTCCACGGCCACGATGGGCAGAGGCACCGACGCCGTGGGCTGCTCGAGGTCGACAACCTCGACGGACAACCGCAGGGTGCCGCGGTCGAGGAAGCGATGGAACACCGTCCCCAGGTGCCTGCGCAGGATTCGATCGGACTCGCTGAGGAAGCGGCGGTGGACGGTGACATCGGCGGCGCGCGGCACCCGGCGCAGCCGGTCCAGGCGCACCACGGTGCCCCCACCCTGCAACCCGGCCTCCTCCAGGACGCCGAGGCAAGCCTGCTCGGTCAGCACATCGCAGGCGAAGTCGGCGCGCGCCTTCTCCTGCAGCCAGCGTCGTCCCGCAGCCGGGGCCCCCGGGACCCGGCTGACCACCGTCAGCGCACCGGCCTGACTGAAGGCGGCGGCCTTGAGGCCCATGCCGAAGTGTCCGAGGTCGCGGGATTCGTAAGAGCGTCCGGCACCCACGCTCATGGCACGGTCCAGGTCGGCGTCGGGGATGCCGCGTCCGTCGTCGACGACGAGCAGACGCACCACCCGGCCCCCGTGGCGCATCAGCCGGATGCGGACGTCACCGGCTCCGGCGTCGAGGCTGTTGTCCAACAGGTCGGCTAGGGCCGTGCCGAGGTCGTGGTTGTGGCCGATGGCGTCCATCACCCGCGGATCGGGGGGCAGACGTCGGGTCTCGAGTACGTCCAGGTCGTCGTCCGCCCCATCCACGGCCTCCTCTCTCCTGGCGGGTTGCGCCGCGGTATTTCCCCCGGCGGGGTCCGCGGCGCCGCCGGAGGTCGCCGTGGACCCGCCCAGCGTGTCGATGCGGGTATCGGCGTCGGTGGTCCCGGGGTCGTCGTCCACGCCGACCCCAAAGGAGGTGACCAGGGCGGCGAGACCGGCAGGCCACGGCTGCAGGCGGCTGCTGATCCGCCAGCCCCCTTCGGGTCGACGCCCCAGTTCGGCGAACAGCAGCGTGGAGACCTGCTCGTCGATGGTGGTGTCCAGGCTCATCAACGTGGTCACGTCATCGGCATCGTCGACGTGGACACGCAGGCCGGCCACTTCGGCTGTCGTGGCGCCGTCTACGGTGAAGGCAAAAGCGATCGTCGTCACGTCCGCGGGGATGGCATCCAGGTCGACGGTGATGCGTTCACTGGTGCCTTCAGCGGAATGAGCCCGCGGCAGCAGCCGGATGCACCCATGGGCGTCGGCGGGCTGGTTGTAGAAGACGAGGTCGGCGTCGGAGCGGACCTGTCGTTGGGGCCCCAGCAGGAGCGCGAGCGCGTCGATGTCTTTCTCCCTGGTCTCGTCGGACCAGGCCACCACGATCTCGAGGTGGGGTGCGTCCGGCGGCAAGGCAGCCGACCCCCCACTGGGCAGCGCTTCGATGGACACCTGATGCATCCTAGATCGAAGAGGCGGGATGACGCTGTGTCATGGCGAAGGCGCCTCCACACGTCCGATGCGATGCCGCGCCGCGCCCTGGCCGGGGCAAGCATCCAGGAACCGCTTACCCGATTCTGCTGCCCGGCACGACGGCGGCGGGTCCGACGTGGCGGTGCAGTACTCGATGACTGTTGCGGGGTACTGCCGGTAAGCACACTGGCCCTTCGACGGGCAGGAGGGTGCCGACGACGTCGCACCCACAGCCTTTCGAGCGTGGTTGCAACAAGCCGCCTTGCGGAGGACGGGCCCTTCTGCATCACCGTCGACGGGCGTTGCTAAAGCGCGTTGCCGCGGTCTGCAACAGGTCTACTGCGCTTCTGTAACGAATCCGACAGCCAATCGCAGTGCGCGCTGCGGTCCGCGCCGCACCTCGTCGCGGACGCCGGTTGCAGCGGCTACGGCGGTGGCGGCAGCTATGGGCTCCTGAGGCGGTAGCAATTGCTGGGTGATCAAGGGGGCCGCGGCCTTGTCTACGGTCGGCGTCATGAACCGCTGCTGCGCGCTTGTAGTATCGGCGCAGATCGAGGAGGTGCCGAAGCAACCAGTGTCAGAGCAGCAGCAAGGCAGCTTCGGCTGCCTGCTGCAGGTACTTGACCTCGAGCAGCAGAGCGGTGACGCCCACCGGGTTCGACCAAAGGATGAGGACGTTAGTGTCTGGGTTCAACCGGACGAGGACGTGGGTGGCTGGAGTTGCAGCCGCCGAAATGTTGGTGGCGATGAGGTGGTGGATCGGCAGCTGGGGCTTGCCGAAGGCCGCTGGTGCTTGAATGTGCTGCGCGCGCAGGTGCTCGAACAGATTCACCAGAGTATGCGAGTTCATCGCGCAGGGCCCGGGAACACAAGGAAGAGGATTGTATGGCCTGTGGAACCTATCGGAATTGTTCCCGGTCAGTGAGCCCTGTCAGTAGCAGGTTGACCGCCCCTGGGCTGCCCGGGTGACTGAGCTTCAAGAAACTTCTAGAGCCGACCGATGCACCGGTGTGACCAAGACCTTGAAGGCTCTCGCCGTAGCCGTCTCCACCGTGGCCCTATTGAGTCTGAGCGCGTGCAACAGCGGCCCCGCCCCGGAGGACGCCGTCAGGTGCGGAGAGCTGCAGGGCGTCTCTGACGCCAACGCGGCGGGCGCGGACACCGGTGAGGGCATCGTTGACGCGATCTCGCGGGGCCAAGAGATGGACCAGCTGAACTGCTGAATGCGGATGGCGAGACGGCCGAGCGTGTCGCTGTCGACGCTGTCCACAATGTGGTGGGTCAAGTGGCCGTCGATGACGGCTTTGTCAGTAGCGGCGTGGGCTGGTGTCAGGTCGCTACTGACAAAGGCTCAGTGGGTAGCCATCGCTCTAGAACAGCTTGGCGAGGCTGACGGCAAGGCGCATCAGCGCGGTCACCACTGTCTACATGCGGGCTTCGGCTGCTCGGGGTAGTTGCCTCCTACGCCGCCTCGTGGAGCAGCGAGATTACGGCCAGGACGAGATCCACCGTCGGCGGCACGGTCAGCTTTTCTAAACGGCCAAGTCTTGAAGGTTTGCCGCCGAAATCGGTTCGCCGTCCGAATTCTTGCAGTGGTGCAGCTCGATACTCAGTTGCACTATGGTGGCGGGGTCAGGTCTGGGGCATTTCCTGTCTGCCTGCGGCTCGCACGATGTGCTCGACGACGTCCGCCGCCGTCTGGGGGTCCTCATGCTCCCAGAACTCCAACACTGTCCATTCCTGATCCGCGAGCGCCTGGCGTGTCTCGTGATCTCGCTCGACGTTGCGCTCCAATTTTTCTTTCCACCACTGCGCGTTGGCCTTCGGCTTGGTGGAGTGAACGGGACAGGAGTGCCAGAAACAACCGTGTACCAGAACGGCGACCCTGGCTCGGGTGAAGACGACATCGGCTCGACGTCTGGACTGTGGGATGGGCGAGTAGTCGACGCGGTAGCGAAGTCCGCGAGCGTGTAGGAGGCTCCGAAGCTCCTTCTCGGGCTTGGTGTCGCGCGCCCGCTGCTTGCTCATGCGTTGCGCAACAGCTGGCGAGGAGGCCTCAGGAGTTGCGGAAGGTCTTGGGCTCACCATCTTCTTCATCGTCCTCGTGCTCGTCGTTGCCCCGGTCTTCGTCCACCAGCCATCGTCCTTCACTGTCTCGTGGAAGGGCGGGTCGTTTCGATCGGGCGTGGCTACAAGGACGTTGAGGGTCTCACTGACCGGGACTTTGCCTGCAGCATCTGCCTCGATGGAGACGTTGAGGCTGCATCGACGCCTGTCGCGCCAGGCGCGACAGGCGTCGTGAGGTCAAAGGTCTCAGCTGAGGTAGGGCTTGATCCGGTGAGCGATGGCCTGAGCGAGACCAGCGGGCACCGCGTTGCCGATCTGTCGAGCGATCTCCGTCTTGGACCCCACCCAGAGGTAATCGGCTGGGAAGTCCTGCAGCAAGGACGCCTCGTAGTGCGTGATGACCCGGTTCACCCGACGGTCCCTGCGCTCTGGGTCCCACTGAGGATGCAGGTACTGGCCCTTCTCGGGCTTATAGAACTCGGTTCGGATGGTCAACGAGGGTGCGTCCCACCGCATGCGTCCCATCACGTCGGTGGTGCCGGTGACCTTGTCGCGCCAGCACCTAGGCAGGAGGTGATCGGGTACGTCGAAGCGGCCGCCGCCCGGCGGCACGTGGTCGTAGCGGTCCAGGGACAGCTGCTTGGGGTTGCGTCCGAAGTGGAGGTCGACGCCCTTGAAGACACCAGGCATTTCTTCACCGAAGAAGCGGGTCTTGGAAGCCGGCATGTCTGTGTACTCGGGCTTTTCGGGAAGTCCAGAGATTCGGCTGCGCACAGTCTCCCAAGGCTTTTCCTCCCCCACGGGCACCTTGGCGTGGGTACGCGTAGGTACGTCGATCTTCTGACTGTATTTATCCTTTCTGGCGCCGATGACGATGGTGCGAGGCCGCCGTTGGGCAACCCCGTAGTCAGCCGCCAGAAGTACTTTCCAGTCGATATGATAATCCTTTAGCATGCCATGGTCGGCTTCAGCGAGCAGCAGCTGGAATTCACTGGCTGCACTAAAGCGCTGCACATTCTCCAAGACGAAGACCTGAGGCTTCGCGACCTGCACGAAACGCATGTACTGCTTCCACAGCTGGTTTCGCGGGTCATTGACGTCTTTACTTCCGAGATTCGAGAATCCCTGACAAGGAGGCCCACCGATGACGACATCGGCATCCGGGATTGCATCATCGGGGAAGTCGTTGATGTCGCCGTACCAGGTGTGGTCCTCACCGTAGTTGGCGGCGTAGGTGGCTGCCGCCCACTTGTTGTACTCCACGGCCAGCTCTGGCACGAAGCCCTCGCGCACGAAGCCGACCGTCATGCCTCCGCACCCGGCGAAAAGATCGATCATGGTAGGACCTGACATGGATGAAGCTTAGAACGCACGTACGACACGCCCCGCCAAGTGCCCCGGCGAGTCTCGAGGGGACGCCGGTGGGGATGCGTGCCCTGGGGTGGGCGCCAGCAGGGACCCAGGATGGGCCCCGACCCTTGATGCCTCGGGCAGTGGACCCTCCCCCGACTCCTGTTGCCCCCCATCCTCGTGCCCGGACAGCCCCACGGAAGTCTTGGCGTCGCGGGACCGGCGCTGGGCCGATCCGCTCGGACCCACCGAGTCGGATCACATCGATGCGGCCGCGGCGTCGTCAGCGACATCCGTCGGACCGTGTAGTGGCTCCCGGCGCAGCCCGCCCGAACTCGCCGCGCCGGGCCAGCGGGCGTCCACCTACGCTAGCCGCGTTGACCTTGCAGACGGTGACCCCTCGGTTCGCCCGCTGGAGGTGTCGAAGTTGGTGGGGAGGCGGCACTGCGTACCAATCATTGGTTCCGGCCTACGCCCGTTTCGCTAAAGCGACCGAGGCAATCACGGCCCCGCCGTACTTACTCGCCGGGGCGATCAAGTTGTTCTTAAGATTCACCTAGACGCACGGGGCTGCTTTCTGCAACACATCAGCTGATCCACGGGTTTATTCCGGACGCTGCCCTTGTCGTGCTCCTGGTCACCCTAGAAAAAAGACGGCCGTGGCCGCAACCTCCGTCGTCGACCTGTGCGGTAGGCGCGATGGTTTGCCGTCCTCCGCTGGCTGTTGAGCACGGCTTTCTGGAGCGGGACACGAGGCCAATCTGAGCACTGCGCGTCCCAAAGGAAAGCTCGCAGTGCCTAGCGTTGCCCGGAGAGCACAGCCGCTGTGGTCTCCGCGCTAAGGTAGGAGAATGAGCAAGTCAGACTGGGGAGAGCCGCTCAGCGGCTTCGATGAGTTGTTGACTGCTGTACCCGACGAGGAGGCGCTACCAACTGGAGTTGCCTCAGCACCGGTCGCCCCGGTTGTTTTGCGAGCTCGAGCCAACAACAAGGCGTTGGACTTTACGTACGATTATTTTTCGGCGCGGCGGGATGCTTTCGGTCCCGCGGTTCGGCGCGCTCTCGATGAGGTCATCTCCACTAGTCGGACTGGCCGTTGGAACCTCGATCAATGTAATAACCAAGAGAAGGCCTACGTCGGCGTAAATCTCGAGAACATCCTGCGGGCGGAGTTTGCCCTACCCGAGGGGCGACTTGGCATGGATTACGACGTGGACGGCATCGACGTCGACTGCAAGTGGTCACGCAGTTTCGGCGGTTGGCAAATACCTCGAGAGGCCGTAGGTCACATTTGCCTACTGGTGTACGGGGATGATCTGCTCAATCAGCTGGCGGTAGGCCTGGTCGAGATTGAAGAGAGCTTACTGGTCGGGGGTAACCGTGATCAAAAACGCACCATACAGCGCCCTCGAGGTATCAATGCCATCAGATGGGTCATAGCCCCGGGTGAAGCGAAACCTCCCGAAAACTTCTTGATGAGCCTCGGCAAGGCTGATCGCGACGCGATTCTCGCCCCTCGGGGGGGTGACCTTCGTGCCATCCAATTGTTCTGGCGGTGCGAGGGGATCGTCTTGAATCGACGAGTTCTTGAAGCCGTTGGGCAGCAAGTGGATGAGGCGCGCCGTTTCCGAGGGGAGACGAGGGCGCAGCTCGCTGCTGAGGGGTTGGAGGTGCTCAACGGTCACTGGAAGAAGGACCGCCGCCGAGCCCTCGAGCTCGGCGGTCCTGTCATCTCAAACTCCAGTGAATGGGTCGCTCTTCGGTCGGACGGCTCCACTCCAGACCGCCTGAAGTCAGCCGCACCCCGCCGCAAAAGGGAGTCGGAACTATTCCGCGCCGCGATGCTTAAAGAATTAAAAGAGTTGAGCCGCGAACGGAGCAGGCGACGAGCAGCGAGAAAAAACCTTGACATCCTGCTCGCGGACGCAATCGAAGAGAATTCTGTGATCGAGAAGCAGATTAGCATGGCATTAGAGAAGGCTGAGACTTCCGCCGTCGAAATGGTTGTGGACATATTTGACTGATGATGCCGCCACCAAGTGTGAGCTAGTCGGCCGCCCAAGTGTCAGCGCAGTACACAGCAAGGCGCGACGCGGGGCGGCCCGGTTGAGCGTGTGGGGGTCGACGCCGAGGACGCGGATGCTCGCCACCCCAACCGATCGCTGACCTGCGGAGGCGCGCTCAGGTCGGGCGACATTCAGCCGTCAGGGGCGCTTTGTAAAGCTATTCCAACAGTCGCCCTCCAGTCGCTGAACGTCCTCGGCCACGCCCACGACCATGTCGAAGAACCCCTCGTGTGCGCCGTCGCTCGGGTCCTCGACCGAGCCTGCCGCGAAGAGGATGACGAAGGTGACCACCCGGCCCCCGGGCTTGCGGCGGACCACGCGCCCCAGGCGTTGGATCATCTGCCGCCGGCTACGGCTCGCCGTCGTGGCGATGCCGAGGTCCACGGTGGGCAGGTCGATGCCCTCGTCGAGGAGCTTGGGCGCAGCGAGGGCGAGAAGACGCTGGCTCTCCAAGGCGTCGAGGTTGTCCTGGCGCTCCCGTCGGTCCATGTCGGCGTGCAGCGCCGCAGCAGCAACGCCCCGCTCTCGCAGACGGTGCGCAACGGCTTCGGCGCTGTCCTTGGTCTGGGTGAAGACGACGGTGCCCTCGGAGGCGTCGATGAGCGGCGCCATCTCGCCGACCGCGTCGACCTTGCCCGCCAGCTCCGCGAGCAGTCGTCGGCGGGCGCGCATAGCGGACTCGGCGGTCTGCGCCGCGCGACCCACGACACCCCCGACGCCGGCGAGCTGCCGGAGCCGCTGGTTCAGCGAGATGCCTGACGTCCCCCCGAGCGCACCCATGCTCCGCAGCTTGCGCAGGGAGTCGCTGACCCGGGAGCTGAGGGTGTCGTACTCCACCCGCTCCTCGTCGGTCATCCCTACGGGGGCGAGGACCAACCGGAACGGTGAGACGACCCGGTCGTGAAGGGCCCGCTGGAAGCCGTACTCGCAGACCGTGGCGCCGAAGAACGGGCGGATCAGCGAGTCCACTGCGTCGTCGCTGCGCTCCAGCGTCGCGGTCAGCCCCAGGCGGCGGGTGTACCCGTCGCGCAGGGCGGTGGACCAGGTGCCGGCACCGTAGCGGTGCACCTCGTCGGCGACGATCAGGTCGCCACCCCTGCCCCGCAGCAGGGAGCGGCGGGCCGCGCTGTTGACGACCGCGACGACGACGTCGGCGCGGGCGGCATCGCCCTTCTCCTCGCCGCCGACCGCGGCGACGGTCAGGTGGGGGAGGTGGGTCGCGAAGCGGTGCAGCCACTGACGCTGCAGCTCTACCGACGGGACCAGGACGGTGGTGGCCATCCCATCCACCGCGCCGCGGGCGGCGGCGGCAAGACCGAGGTGGGTCTTGCCGGAACCCGTGACGGCCTCGACGATGCCCCGGCAGCCGTGGGCGTACCAACCGCGCAGCGCCTCGTCCTGCCACGGGTGCAGCGACAGGCCCCAGGACGCCGGCACCGGAACGGCCGACAGGCGTTCGATCGGAGGCGGCGGCGCCACTGCCTGCTGCTCCAACGAGGCGAGCAGCTCCTCCATCGCCGTCGACGGCGTCGGGTCGCTCGCGGCTCGATCGTCCTGCCGGCGGGGTCGGCGACTCGCCGCGGGTGTGGCCTCACCACTGCCCGCCGACCAGCGGGGGCGGGTGGCGTCGTCCCTGACGAAGGAGGCGCCCTCGCCCGCGTACAGCACCTTGTTGATCTGCGTCTTGTCCGCCGCCCACGGGGTACCGACCAGGCCGAGGGCGATCTCTCGCAC
>Ga0160427_10000709_pt1 | contig 20196 bp, 18 predicted proteins | sample SolpanmetagenomL_FD_108194 | JGI IMG/M metagenome (GOLD analysis project Ga0160427, IMG submission 108194) | Solar panel surface microbial communities from Lawrence Berkeley National Laboratory, California, USA - L | ecosystem: Engineered > Built environment > Solar panel > Unclassified ...
CCCCTTCTGATCTAGCCAAATCACTACTACAATTAAGCCCTCCGCCAGGCGAGGGTATAGGCGCCAGCCTCTTTAATATGTCGCGCGATGCCGGTCGTGAAGATGAAGTTGCAGCGCAGCTGAAGGTGGACGAAAATGGAGCAAAAGGGGATATAAGTTCTCAGCAATCACGCAGCCAGAGCAAGAGTCGAACACCAGGTGCCGCCTCGCCTCGACGGCCATCGAATAGGCCCAGATTCAGCTATGATGTGCCAAGACGACCATGGCATACTGACTCTCGCAAACGCAATTACTCGTTTACAGCCAAGCCGTGGCAGAATGAAGAAGAGGAGGAAGAAGATCAAGGAGATCTAGGTTATGCCGCTATGCAGGATATGGAGAACCAGACCAAGAAGGTCATTGTGGAAAGATTGGAGACGGTCAAATCGAGAGCGCCAGTCTTCACATGGTGCTGAGTGGATCTAGCATCCAGACTTGACTGTAATAGTGTTCGCTCTGCCCGAGCAATGGCGCTTACGGGCTAGAGACGAGCTCAGATCGAATTGCATAAGTTTTGGGTATTCACTCTCGATCTGTTCAGATATTTCAAGCTGGATCGACCATAGCATGATGATTGGACGCAGCTCTTGTCACTTGTACACTTTTCAATATAGCTCTTGGCAAATATTCAGGGTCCAACTGTTTCAGATCTGCGTCATCTTGAATCATGTGATCACTTGTATAGATGCGAAACAACTAGATTTAGTTACTTGCGTCGTCTTGGTACAGGATCTCATACACTCTCCTTCGTGCGCAGCTTCCGTTGACATTCACTTCAGCTCTCGTGATCGAGTGAGGAATCTCTCGTTCAATACTAATGTGATACTTAAACCTCTTGCCGTCCTGTCCTTCTTCTTCTCCTTCTTCCTCATCCACTTGACATCCTCTTCTCTACATCCCTCATCCTCATCTCTTTTTCCTCCCTCCTGGATTGAATACACTTCGTCATCTCAAGGCAAAGCTACTTGCTGGCCCTGTAGCTTGCCTTGCAATACATTCCTTTCTGGCCTCGCTCACAACAACCAAGTCTTACCTTACTCAACATCTCCAGGAAGCTTTAGCAGCTCAACCCGCTCGAAACATGGCGCCACCACGCGCATCAACTACTGTCACTGCGCCGGCCCCGCGCTTTGACCCCAAAGCCCTTCTCAACCCGAAAGCCGCCCTCAAGCAAGCCAAAGCCAACAAGGCCCCTCCACCCAACCCTTATTCATTCTCTACCGCCTTGTCACCCGTTTCTGGACCTGGAAGTTATGCGACCCCCGTAGCTACTCCACCTCAAAGCACATCACAGCCACAAGAGCATGGGATGGCTTCGATGATTGAAGGACTTCATAACATTGGAGAAAGAGATGATCGTCCAGCAAAAAGACAGAAGAGATCGCAAGCAGGTGATGATGAAGATCTTGTGAAATATAATCAGAAAGGTACAGCGGATCGTATGGGTGGTACAGGTGAATTGGGAAGCTATATTAAGGAGAAGCGCAAAGAGGGACTAGATGAACATGGACCTGGACCTGTTGTTCCGGCCTTAGCATCTCATGTTGTCGACCTGACTGGAGACAATGATGACGACGACGACTCTGATATCATGGTTATGGGCGACACGCATATGGTGGAGGTTTGCCTAGGACGTATTGATACTGCTCGTGTCAATGCTCACAAGGTTCCTACACCTAGTACTGGAGGAGCTCTACAAGGAATGAAGACGCACTGGGCACCAATGAAGGTGACTCTGAGTCGTCGCGTCGGTAGTCATGCCATCATTGCTGTGACCGATCCTATGGGTCACGGTAAGTTTGGATCTCTCTCTCTATTGTCGTTGAAAACTAACATGAAAATAGACTTCGGCAATCTTGACCACAAAATTGCTCAGGCCCTGGTTCCACTCATGGATGGTTCCAACATCAACAAAGTGCGCCTACAGGCTAGACTTGAAAGCCGCGTCAAGAAGCCTTTCGATTATCCTGGTCAGCAGGTTTCCGATAGTTATCCTATTAGCATCAATCTCTACGCACCAAGGAAGTTCATCGCAGGTATTGGCAAGTTCTTGAGCCAGAAGTCGATTTGGTTGCGTGATCCGGTCCTGGTTGATCGCAACGTCGTCGTTGTCAATCCTCACCACCCAAAGAGTCATGCTCCTGCTACACAAACTACTAGCTTAGCACGTACCTCGACCAGCGCCACTACCCGAGAAACAGTTGTGCGTACTCAAGAAGAGGTTCGCAACGATGTGGTCAACATATTCGACCAACTAGAGGAGGCTGTAGATCTGCCCCGAGCTGAACAGCCTACAAGGATTATCACACCGCTTTTGAAGCATCAAGGGCAAGCTGTGTACTTCATGCGAAAACGCGAAGGACTCCCTGTCACAATTATTGACGAAGGCGATAATGGGACTTCAAAGAAGGAAGTCACCGTGAAGACTTCGCTTTACAAAGAACAAGTCAAAGAGAATGGCAGGGTGGTCTGGTTCAACGTCATCACAGGCCACACGTATCGTAACAAGCCACAGCCAAGTCTCGGAGGCATCCTTGCAGATGTTATGGGTCTTGGGAAGACACTCAATGTTCTTTCGCTTGTCACAGGCTCGCTTGAAGAGGCTAGAGCATTTGGAAAACAGCAGCCGCCAACTGACAGCGATAATGGTAGCGAGCTACTTCTCAATTCCAGGGCTACATTGCTCGTTTGCCCACTCAGCACTATCGTCAATTGGGAGGAGCAGATCAAAACGCATTTGGACAAGCCGCTCAAGTACTATCTCTACCAGGGAGGAAACCGCACCAATGAGGCAACGGAGCTACGTGATTATGATATGGTGATCACCACCTACGGAGCTGTTGCTGGCGAGATGACCAAACGTGGCCGCAATCGTCCCAATAGCCCTTTGATGGAGGTGAATTGGTTTCGTGTGGTGCTTGATGAAGCCCACACCATTCGCAAGACATCCACTGGACAATCTAAAGCCTGTTGCAATCTTGTTGCAGAGCGTCGTTGGGCTGTTACTGGCACTCCCGTGCAAAACCGTCTCGATGACCTGGGTGCTCTTATCAAATTTCTTCGCATCAGACCTTTTGACGAGCCTGGCATGTTCGCAAGCTACATCACTACTCCATTGCGTACTGGACAAGCTGAGGCGATTCCTAAGCTTCGTCTACTTGTTGATGCCATCACTTTGCGCCGCCTCAAAGACAAGATCGACCTCCCACCTCGTATCGAAACGATCGTGACTCTCAAGATGACTGACGCTGAGCGTAGTCTTTATGAGCAGTTTTCTCGCAACACCCAAGGCCAATTCGATGCAATGACGAACAAGAATGGTGGAATGGGTGGCAAAGCTTACGCACATGTCTTGAAGGCTATTGGTCGTCTTCGCATGATATCTGCCCACGGTAGTGACATGCTCTCTGACGAGGATTGGGAATTGGCAAAAGGATTCAATGCCAACAACGCTATTGATCTTGAAGATGACAACGACGACCGTCCGGACCGCCCTGCTTCACAAGCATTTGAGATGTACCGTATCATGAAAGATTCCAACGTCAATTTCTGTGCCAGATGCCAGCGGTACCTCACTATCTCCGAGGAGAAAGTACAAGAGTACAATGAATCAGATGAGGATGAGGAGGACGAGCTGGTTGGATATCTCATGCCATGCAATCAGCTTGTTTGTACGAAGTGTGTTGATACACTACGACAAGAGCTCAAGGACAATGCCAGCGTTGACAACTACGCCGAATGCCCAATCTGTTCGAACTGGATCCGGATAACCTTTTTCGAGCTTAGGCGCAACGAGATGCTTGCAGATGAAGCCGCACAGGAGACGATCCGCAAGTCCAAGTTCGCCAAGAATCTCGCTCGCTACGCTGGCCCCTCTAGCAAAGTCCAAGCTCTTCTGGACGATCTTCACGAGCATGAGCGATGGAGTGATGAACATCCCGACGAGCGTCCTATCAAGTCTGTCGTCTTCTCAGAATGGACAAGCCACCTCGATCTGATTCAACATGCCTTGATTGGTGCAAGCATTCCTACCACTCGTCTCGACGGATCTATGTCTTTCAGCCAACGCACCAGGGCCATCAACAACTTCCAAGCTGCAGACGATGTCAACGTGATTCTTGTGTCACTCAAAGCTGGCGGTCTTGGTCTCAACCTGACAGCGGCTTCTCGTGTCTACACTATGGAGCCAAACTACAACCCAGCCGCAGAAGCTCAGGCTGTTGAGCGGGTTCACCGTCTTGGGCAGACTAGAGAAGTCATCATCAAGAGATTTGTCATGGCAGACACCATTGAGCAGAAGATTTTGAAGCTACAGGACAAGAAGATGGCGTTGGCGGAGTTCTCGATTGAGAGGAGCACTATGAAGCAATTGAGTAAGGCTGAAGCCGCCAAGGCTAAGCTTGACGATCTCAAGATGCTGTTGCGCTAAGGTGGATGGTACTGGTGGCGAGATGAGAGCACGATCAAGTGTTTGAGCGATACACGATGGGGAGTAGGTTTGGGGACACAGCATTGGTCGCTGAGCGTGGTTGGTTGTGATACTTCGTATGCAAGTGCGACCACAATTTTCTCTTTTTCTTTACACATTGATGACGACTACGAGGTGAGATACCAAACACTCCAGGCGCGAGAAGAGAACAGCGCGAAACAGCATCATGTATTATAAATTCATATATAAATAGAGCAAATTATATATTTTGCCACTACTATGCTGTCCCTCCACTTCCATGACGCCTGGCGAAGCGAAACAAACAAAACCGCTGCCTGGTCTAGGCGACGGTGAGGTCAAATGTCAATCGTGAAGAATACCGTGCAAGTCTTGGTGATTCGAACAAGCTTCAGGGTCTTGGCAGTGGCGAATATCGCTAGATACCCAGCCCTGTAAGTTGTAACGACTATCTGCAGCAAGCTTCAGTCCAAGCCCTGAAGCACAAGTAAAAGTGTCAACAGATTTACTGTTTCTCGCGTCCTTGACTTCACACCTTCGTCTCTTCGCGTGTTGGTGATCAAATATTGGACTATTTCAATGATGCACGATTGAATGAAGACGCGCACTAACAACGAAAATGCCGAAACTACTGCCTCCAAACAATGGGCCGCACCCTGCCTATATCCAGGTAGCCAAACCTTATGTCTTCGAGCAGGAGATTCAGGAGTGCATGAAACAGAACGGCACAACCGAAACAAAGGAGGATGGCAAGAGGTTGCAAGGTGTGGCTTGGATTGATAGCGTGCGGCGAGCACTACAACTGTAGGTTGATTTGCGCATCAGATTGGCGACGTGCTTATGACAAATGTTACCTAGTCCTATACGGACATACAACACCGCTTGTGTGTACTATCACAAATTTCGACTCATACATCAAGACGGTGAATATGACTTCAGGGTAAGAACTATCTTTGAGTCGCGCGATCATTTCTGAATTGCTTGTAGGACGCGGCAGCAGCAGCTCTATTCAATGCCTGCAAGATCGAAGACACTCTGAAAAAGTCTCGAGATATCTTGTGTGCAGCCTACAACCTCAAGCTGCCTCAAGCAGAACATCTCAGCTCAGACGATGCTGTAGGTTTTCTTCCAATACTGATCTCGGTACTTTGGCTAAATTAATAAAAGCTCTTTGAGGCACATTCGAAAACAATACTCGGCCTAGAGCGACTTATGCTCGAAGCTTCTGGTTTCGACTTTCGCAATCGTTATCCACAGAAGATTCTGATGAAGCTTGTGAGGAGTTGTAGTCTCAACGAGCATGTTGGTGCAGCAGCTTACAAGATAGCGCTTGATATGTATCGTACTTTCATTCCACTCAAGCAGTCTACACAGACAATGGCGCTAGCAACCCTAGAGCTTGCGATCAGGATTTGCGATGTAGACATGTCGACTGTCAAGTCTGAACACGGTTTCGACTACGAGCGCTGGGCTACAACTCGACCTGAGATCATGGGTACGTTCTGCATTGAGTGGGAAAGACACATTCATTAACAGATCGGCTTATTTAGAAACACTGCTGGACATGCTCGACCTCTACACAATCCATCGCGCAGCAACCCTCATTGGGCCAGACTACGCCCTCGACACCTTCATCAACATTCGCATCCAATTAAACCAAGAAGCAACTGAGCACAAATATCCACGATACACCGAATGGCAGGACCCCAAACCCGCTCCCCCACCCCCACCGCCAGTAGAGGAAAAGAAGAAAACTGGGATTCGGCTCGCCAACGGCAAGATCATTGCAACAAAGACTTCTCCACCGCCATCTCCCAAGTCACCTGTGCCAAATCCTGCACCAAGTCAGTCGGTGGCTCCGAGCGAAAGGCAGAAAGACAGCACAGTGAGATTCATGCTGGATCCAGAAAGAGCAAAAGATGAGACTGTCATGATTAAAGATTTTTTCCGGCTAGAAGAGGTGGAAGAGTACGTATATTGATCTTGGTGTTTGCTATTGTTTTTGGTTTCGGCTTCGAGATTTTGTAAGATTTTATATACTGCTATCTATCGGACCTATGGTTTCTCCCGGACGAGACCACGATCACGAACGGTTCCATCGATCTTCCAACATTACGACTACCGAACACCATTATTGTTATCGACCATCAACTTATATACCCCCTTTCCGGTACAACTATTTCAGAATTTTCCTGCTCATTGGTACGTTGTTTCGTACAAGAAGAGGAGCTGACTGTGTACAGGGAGTATTACGTAGATATTCTTCAACACAATTCTCAAAAGAAGAACAAAGCGACTCACGACCCTTTATTACAACGTCTGGCAGCTCAATATCTTGCTTCTGCAGATTCCAATACCCAACCAATTCCGACTGCGCCTTTGTCCGTTCAAAGACCGGCACCACCTACAAGATACCGCCCTCTCTCAAATACAAACATGACTCCTATCCCAACAGGACCCCGACAGATGCGGCTTGGTCAGCCTACTGCACCGAGATCCACGCAGAGTCCCGGGCAAAGTTCACATTCCATTTCACACGTATCGCATGTCCATCAACAAACCTCACCTCACGGCACAAAATCTCTTCACGAATCGTCATTGACCGCAGCAACATCGTCGGTCAAGGTTTCACCACCTCGCACGGAGGACCCCGTCTATCTCTCACCGCCTCCTGCTCCATCTGCGGAGCTTTGGTGGTCTTCACCGATGAAAATATCGCCTCTGGATGATACACGTATGATGGATGGAGACTGTGCAGATGTTGGCAAGGTCAAAGAGCTGAACCAGGCGAGTGATAAGAATGGTAACGGAGCAAATACAAAGGATGTTAGTGAGAAGAAGAAGTGGACCTGGGCCGAGGAGAGAGGCTGGTAGAGGAGCGTGAAGACGGTACTTCGATGTAATACCCTCGATAGCAGAGCACAACCGCCGTAATGTCCATGATGTCCAATACATACCGACCCATGAATTCCGTCATCTACTTCCCGATTTGGATGCAAATTGCTACGGCGCGTCATCGCACTTTTCTACGCGACGTGATCGAAGGGAGCGTATACCTTCACCGTTGCCTTCCTTGCTTGATATTATGCTCAGCGCTCGCCTGCTTGATATGAATAACGTGAGTGTATTGCTAACAGTGCTAATCGAAGATATATAACCCATATTCCCCCTAAACAACGACCACAAATATGACCGCCGACCTCGATGCCAATGCCAATGACATGGAGGGTGTTTCTGGCACGATGCGCGCCGAAGAAGAGCGGATGCGCGCTAGGAGCAGCAAGGAAGAGCAGCAACGTGCTTCACGGCTAGAAAGAGAGAGAGAAGCAGATATCAAAGGAGGCAAAGATGGCGTTGACACAAAATTCAAGGCTCTGGAGTTTCTGCTGAGTCAGAGTAAGGTCAGTAGCATTCGTGTGTAATCCTCGCCAGTCGACGTTCTCGCGCGAAGAAGCTGGCTAACATAGATGGTATACACAGCTGTATTCAGCAATAATGCTCCAGCAAATGCAGAAACAAGAACAAGCCGATGCAGCAAAGGATGAGAAAGATTCGAAGAAGGCACAGAAATGGGCAGATGATGTTGAGAAGGCGGCTCAGGCATCACAGCGTCGGTCAACCAGAACAGCAGCAAATGGTGGTGACGAGGAAGAGCAAGAGACACAAGCCAGTGGGAAACGAGGCCGACGAGGAAAGCAGCCTCAGCCAAAATTGAAGAAGGAGACGAGTAGGATTACTGACTTTCTGAAGAAGGAGGACCTCGAAGAGGCTGGCAAAGGAGCCTCGATACAGGAGGCGTTGGATCAGGAGGCTGCGAAGGCGGAAGACGACGGTATCAAGCCAGGCGAGATTGGTGTCCAAAATCTGCAGTCAGCAAGACAGCCCGACCTCGTTACGGGCGGTACAATGAGGCAGTATCAGCTGGAGGGTCTGGAATGGTTATGTTCGTTATACGAAAACGGACTCAACGGGATACTGGCAGATGAGATGGGATTGGGAAAGACTGTACAGACGATTTCACTACTTGCCTTCTTAAGGAACAAGGGCGTCAACGGACCATTCTTAGTGGCTGGTCCACTGAGTACGACTGGCAATTGGGTTGATGAGTTCAAGAGGTGGACACCCACTATCCCAGTTGTATTATACCACGGCACACCACAAGAACGAGCGGACATCAGAAAGAAGCAGTTCAAAAATCCGGGAAGTGAGCAGTTCCCCGTAGTCTGCACATCGTACGAAATCTGCATGAATGACCGAAAACATCTTGCACATTATGGCTGGAAATTTATCATTATTGATGAAGGACATCGATTGAAGAACCTCAATTGTCGCCTAATACGCGAGCTACAGTCCTACCAATCTGCTAATCGACTCCTGATTACTGGTACTCCACTCCAAAACAACCTGGCTGAGTTGTGGTCGTTGCTACATTTCTTAATGCCAGACATCTTCGATAAGCTCGAGAGCTTCGAAAGTTGGTTCGACTTTTCCGCACTGAAAGAGAAAAACGGATATGAGCAGATTCTGTCTGAGGAGCGCAGACGCAGTCTCGTGACATCATTACACGCCATCTTGAAGCCATTCTTACTACGGCGAATCAAGGCAGATGTAGAACACTCCATGCCCAAGAAGCGCGAGTATGTACTGTACGCCCCACTGACAAAGGAACAGCGTGAGCTCTACCAGGAAATTCTGCATGGAAACAGCCGTGCATACCTGGAAGAGCGAGCATTTGAGAGTTTGAGTCGTGATGTCAGCCTTGCTGGCACACCAGAACCTTCTCGACCTGCCAGCCGTGCAAGCAATCTGAAGCGCAAAAGAGGACTCCAAAGTGGAGCTTCAACACCGAACAACAAACTCGCCAAAGTTAGCCGAGCATCAACGCCCGCCTCTGTAGCAGCCTCAACGACCTCGACTAACGGCCGAGCCACTCGAGCGAAGCGGCGTCAAAACTATGAAGAGGTTAGCGACCATGCTTACTTCGAGCGCGTCGAGAACGGAGAGGACTCGGCTGTGAACGAGGAGGAGGAAAGCGAGGATCCCGAAGAGCTTGAGCGTGCCGAGAATCTAGCATTAGCAAAGAAGCTCATTGGACAGAAGAAGCTTCAGAATCCAATCATGCAACTCAGGCTCTGTTGCAATTCGCCTCATAACTTCTACGATCCCTTCCCTAACCTCGACCTCGATGACGGTGACGCCGAGGACGACGATGACGAAGAGGAGCTTAATAATAAAGACGACGAGAACATCGACTACACGCCACTTGTCACAGCATCAGGTAAAATGCTACTCCTAGACAGGCTATTACGAGCTCTTCTTGCTTCACCCACAAATCATAAGATCCTCATCTTCTCCCAATTCAAAACACAACTTTCCCTCCTCCGACTCTATCTCCGCCACCTTCTACACGTCCCCTCGTGCCTCATCACTGGTGGCACATCTCAAGTCGACCGCCGGAAGCTCATCGCCTCATTCAATGACCCTGCATCACAACATCGTGTTTTCCTGCTCAGCACACGTGCAGGTGGTCAAGGCATCAACTTAGCAGCTGCAGACACAGTAATCTTGTTCGACTCTGACTGGAATCCGCAGCAAGACTTGCAAGCGCAAGATCGGGCTCATCGTATTGGACAAAGACGGAATGTGGTAGTCTACCGCCTTGCGACTCGCGGTACAGTCGAGGAAGTGCTCCTCGAAAAGGCTGAAGGTAAGCGACGGCTGGAAAAACTAGTCATCCGAAAAGATGGGCTCAAAGGTGGTGCCGGAGCCAACAAAAAACGTAAAGTTCAAGAAGAGGAAGATGAGGACGAAGACGGTATTGCTGAGTTGAAGAGGATGCTGGGTGCTGAAGACGGCCAAAGGTTGGATTTTGGAGGCAAGGATTATGAGGAAGGCTCGAAGGGGTTGCTGACGGATGAGGAATTGGCCATATTGATTGATAGGAGTGAGGAGGCGTATCAGAGAGCTGAGAAAGGCGAGGAGGGAGGTAGAGCGGGTGATGTGTTTAAGGCGGTGGAGACGAAGAGAGGTGGTGATGGGTTGTTGGAGGCGATGCAGACGAAGTAAGATGGAAGGAACTCGATTAATCGACCTCATTGTTTGCGCCCTAGCTCGCTTCCGACACAAGTAACCTCGGAATAAAAGCAGAAGTATGATACCCTCCCTCATCGCCGCTTTTTGTGTCTACGAGCAAGATTTGGGAACTCGTGTACACGAGGAAAGAGCATCTCGTAATGCCGGAGCTAAACTGTTCCTACTATGCCATTGGTACACCGTTCACATTCTGATCTTCCATGCTCATGCTCTACTTAGCTTACAATGTCGTTCATCTCGTGCATGATTAGTATCAATGATAGAGATATATCTGCTGTTTTATGTGGACGCTGCTGGGAGTGCACGGGAGAAGGGCTGTGGAGGAAGATGTGGTGGAGGAGAAGGTCCGATGAGGGGTGCTGAGGATTGATAGAAGGGGTGTAAGAGAATGACTGAGTGAGCGTCTCATTGGCCAGCGTGGAAAAAATGGGACTGTATGATGGTGTGATGCCCACAACATATCATTGTGTCACTGGTCTCAATGCAGTATTGTTGAGCCAGATTGCATGATAGCTGTGCAGACGATAGTTAGAGGTTGAACAAGGGGTATATCTAATGATAGTTCACAGCTGAAATATTTCCAAGCTCTGAAAGTCTATGATCCTGACAAATGTTATGTGGGCCGTACGTCCTGCGCAGCAATGAGACCGATCAATGCCTTAGGTGTTAAGTTCGTCTCGCTTCTTCGAGACCTGCCTAATCACTCTCCGGGTCGATAGTCAGTCGTGTGCGCAATAACGCACCATGACCTCGCCCAGAGTCCATGTCATACAATTCCAATCATCAGCTCACCACATCAGTATAGAAATCCTCACACCACCTTACTAAACCAAGATCCAAAGCGGCTCTTTGCACCCAATCCCCTCGACAGTATTCACCTACCCCTCACGTCATCCCATTCGTTCCATTCGTGCTATGACCTGTATGTTTTTTTGCCCCAGATCTTGATTTAAAAAACTGCGGTAAACAGTCAGGCAACTCATACAACGTGCGTATTTGAAACTGTGACGCCTTTTGCTCTGGAGCAGGTTCATCTGATTCAACTAGGTGGACGGCAGTCCATTTGAGTGCGGCTGCGGCGCGGCAGTTTAGTGCTGAGTCGTCTGGGAGGCGAGAGAGAAAGATGTTAGCAATGGTCATATCATCTTTAAAAAGCTGCGTTGTTGTCAAACAAAGGCATCTCATCAGCATGAAAAACCAATTCAGGCACAATCACAATGACACGTCAGTTGTAGTATACAAAGCTCAAACTCACCAACAAAAAAACACCTCTCCGCCACCCCCTCCCCCAGCCCCAACCCCGCCTCCACCATCGCCTTCTCAAACATCCTCCGATACGGTTTGCACACAAACCCCCTAATCTCCTTCTCTCCCTTCCCGTCCGTCCCCTCCACCACCTCCGTGGCAGCACCATAATCACAATACGTCAATCCTTCAAACAACTCTCCTTTCCCATCTGCATCCAATTCGCCCAGTCCTAGCAATCTCACAACCTTCCGGGCATGATTGACGTAAGCGTTTGTGAACAGCCAGACTTTGACCTTTGTCCGGTCGATGTCGGCCAGGAGGGCGCGGAGGTTGGCGTCGGGGCGAAGGACGGTTTCGAGGGGAAGGGCGTCGTCGACTTGGGCGTTGTATTCGAGGGGGTCGATGTGGTGGTGCCGGACGAGACCTTCGATTGCGAGGCCGTATTGTGTGTAGTCTGGATGTATTCGATGGTTGGCTTGGGAGGTGGATGGATTAAGGGTTGGGAGTGGTAGTGGGATTGGAGGAAGGCTCTGGTCGATGAAGGACTTACAGTGGGTATGGAGATGGGTTGCGTCTGCTTGGGAGAGGGAAAGGTGAGAGGTAAAGTATTTGTCAATGAGGACGCCCATCATTTCGTGTACTTTGTGGGATTTGGAGTAGAGAGTATTGTCTATATCGAGGAACAATATAGGACGAGTGTCTGGCGATGAAGTCATGATGGTAGATAGGGAGGCACTTCTTCTTGCTTGTGCAACAGTGAGGAGTATCTTTCTTGTTCTTTCCAGCAAGATATAGGTACAAATAATGTCACAAACAACGCAGTCACAACAATAAAGACAAAGCAAATGCAAGTATAGGAGATGTTGTAGCCAGGCAGGAACGAGTGGCCAATGGCTTTCAGGGGCATCTCTTGGCACTCGTGGCAAACTGGTTGGCTGTAAGTCGATGTGAGAGACAGCAACTCTTGTAAAAGCGTTGTAGGACGATGAATTATGATTGTAAACAGGCAGATGTTTAGTGCTCTATAGACTCATAAGAAGTATGATACTCCCTCTCCTTAGATGTAGATTATTCACATAGTGTCTAGTAATTATTGGCCTTCAGGCCATATGAGTGAGCTCCAGAAGCTATATGACCGAAATCCCCGGATATGCACCATTATGCCGCTTAAAAACAGAGCTTCAGACTCAGAAGCCATTTCCCTCCTTCCATACTCTTCCCGCCTCCTCTGCTCTAATCCTCGGATCCCTTCCCCTCTCGACAGCCGCGTCCCTCGTAATACCCAACAGCTCCCTCAACCCCTCCATACTCTTCCTAAGGGCTACAGCCATTGGATCCTTCAACCACTCCTTCTCCGGCTCCACTTCCTGTTTCTTGACAAAAGCATTCAGTTTCGGCGCCAGCTCTCTGAACTCCTTGCGTCTTTCAAACCACAAGTCAAAGTTTGTTTTATCGCCAAAGCACAGTCCATAAGCATCGCAATAGCATACGTGCTCCACGGGACAGTATTCGTCTTGTCCCGTCCAGAGTTTCTGCCAGACATATTCCATGATTCGGCCTGTGATGACATCCGGGAGATGTGTTGTCATGAGCCATGTACGGATGGCTTCGTAGCGCGATTTGGGGATTGTGAGTATTCTGTCGCGAGAAAGTGCGAATTGTGAACAGCACGGTTGAGATAGGACGTCCGGGACAGGTTCGCCAGGGAAGATTATAGGCCAAACGTTCCTGATTTGCGTTTCTTCGGGTTGATGCGGATCTGTGATGTTTGCAGACGGATGTAGATGAGCTGGGCAACCGGGGTCGAGGTGGCAGCGGAGATTGAAGTAGCCGTCGCGAAGAACTTTGGGTGTCGAGAGGTGTTTGACGATGTTGATGGAGGAGGAGTCGAGGAGGTCGTTGTTGTGCCAGGTGATTTTGGATGCGTGCATGAATATCGAAACATCAGGCAGCGGCTGGAAGTCTTCGTCGTAGTGGTCGATGATGTAGGTGAGGAAGACCATAGATTCGTGACCTTTATTCAAGGGAACACGGTATTGAGCGGTACGATCGTCGACGGTGTAGGGAACCACACGAAGATTTGGGTCGATTCGAGTGTTTTCTGCAGTCCATGCTTCCGATTCTTCAATCTCTATTTTTGTTCGGGCAATGACCAATGCCCGAGTATATACAGGCGGATCTTGTGAAGATGCTGAAGAGGTTGAGGTGGAGATCAGGACGGGATCAAAAGCTGGATGGTGACTGTCATCTTCCGTAGGAATGGTTGTATGTGGATGCGGAAGGTTATGGAGAGAACTTGGCGACTCCACGGTAGGTGGAGGTTTTCCAGGTTGGCCGACAATGACAGTCGGTCTTGGAATCTGTGCTTCTCCTGGCTTGACAGTGTGGAAGTGTGGTTCTTCTTGCGGTGTATTCGCTAGCTTCTTTCGAATGTCTATTAGCTACAGATCCATCCTAACCACAATGTTCTCTTGCTCACGTGTGGTGCTTCTAGCGTCAAGTCTGTCTCAGGCGTCCATACATGCTCGTCCTGCGGCACGAAGTTTTGTGTAACGCCAGCCTGCTGGCGTAAAGTTGATCCTAGTTCGTTGGGGTCGAAAATAGAAGAAGTCGACTGTAAGAGAAAATAGAATAATGCAAGAACAATAAAGGTAAGGAACAAGGACCGCGTCGTGAGGAGTCTGGTCATTAGGAATGAGCGTGTCGGTCACACGTCGTGAGGTGAGAAAGAAACGAGATGAAGCATGGAAGAAATGGACGGTACCGGAGGTCGGTCGTGTGTGACCAGATCCTTTCGCACGACTTGTTGAGACGAGGCTCGTCATCGAGCTTGAAATAAGAAGATGAGATACACGATTAAGCCTTTTAGTGGAGCAATCAAGCTTTAACGGCCGCGTGTTTCAGCTTGGGTCTTATTAGCATACAGCTAACATGTTTCATCTTCGTCGTTCATGTCTCTACTGCTAATACCGGATGCCTTATCCATCACATATAGTGGACGCCAATTGTGGACAAAATCATATTCATATCTACTTTACAGAGCTCGTTTTACATATCCCAAAGCTTCGCAGCATGTACTCGCCAACCCATCAACGTCCTTTAGTAAGATATTCCGTGGCCTATTCCAGCGTTAGCAATTGGCAACTTCGCATGTAAAAGGATATTTAGCTTACTCTGTCAATATCATAATCAAACTTTTCCAGCGCATTCAAGGCAGCTCCTCTCTCAAAGCCCATACCAGTCAGATTCTTCAAGAATGGGTCGTCATGCTCTCCTGTCGTCGTCAATGCACGACCAACCGGAGCGGGACGCTGTTGTGGCGGCCTGTAAGAAGATGGAGGCGGAGCAGGTGATCTGACACTGGGGGATCTAATGGAAGAATTGGTTGTCGTTCTTGCCAATGGCTGAACTGGTGCTGATGTGATTTCGTCATCATCGAAACCATACGATGAGGCTTTCGGTTGCGAAAGTGGTTGAACAGCAGCCTTTGCCGTAGGGGCATTATCGAATCCGGAGAACATCGAGTCCCAATCTGTGTTGCTACCAGAAGACTGGGCTGGAGGTCCTTGCCGAGGAGGTGGTGCTGGACCATATGTCCTTGTTTGAGGTTTGGGTGCTTGTGATGTAGGTGCTTGTGATGCAGAAGCTACTGATGGCGTACCACCACCAAAGTTCAGAGCAGTTGTGGCTGGCGCCAAGGCAGCTGAGTTGTTCATCCACGGCATATATGATGGTTGATAAGAAGTTGCAGATGTGCTTGCCCCGTTGATATTGCTCGAGCTTGAAGCCGATTGAGGAAACTGGCTTGAGCTACCAAAAGACGTTGTGCCAGCCTGCGCACTTCTCGGAGAATCAAAAGCCGGGTCGAAGTCTGCTCCCCTTGCGCCAGTACTAACAAACGAATCCTGAGTGTGCTCATCTTCTTCAACTTGAGCTTCATCGAGGTCATCAAAGTCGGCCTCAAAGTCATCCACAGGCGCCCGAGCAGTGGTAGAAGCTGCCGTGTGCTGTCCTACTGACTCGAGGTGAGGGAAACCGTTGGTGCCTGGGAAAGGTTTCTCTTGCGCATTGCTTCCCGCAATGCTATAAGTGGTCGAAGGCAAGCTTCCCGGACCATGATCATCGAGTGATGTTACAATGGATTGAGGTGTCTGCTGAATCGGCTCGCTGATCGGCGAGGTAACAGGTTCACGAGAAGGCAACAAGCCGGTGTATTCTTTTGGGAACTCATTAGGGTTTTGCTGACCATTAGGAGAGGTTGGAGAGGCGTCGTTGTAAGTAGGAGGTGATTTTTGAGCTTCCAAAGGTGGTGGTTGCTCGCGAACACTGTCGTCCTCCACAAGCTCAGCAACGGAGGGTTGTGCCGCAGGTATTTCGGAAGATGATTCTGCGAAAGCTGTGCTGTTGCTGTGAGTGGGCTCGGTGAGCATAGTCGCAGGTGAGTGGCCAGCAGGCGGATGACCAGAAGCTGTACCGAAGCTATGATCGTCATCATCGCTATCACTATCATCGACGTCAAGCTCTTGTATGGGCGGAAATTCGCTGGTCGACCTGCTTGGACCCGATGACGCCGGCTGAGATGCTTGGTCTAACGAGACTCGGTGCATAGCTTGAGCTGCTGGTGATGTATCGTTGAAGCCGGCAGAAACTCCAGTTACCGGAGTCGAAGTCCTCGAGTGGTCAGCGTCTGGAAATGCACCAGGCATGGAGTCAGGGAATGCACCGGGCATGGACTGTGCGGAGTGCGACACTGGCTGCGGATGATGAATGTCAGGTTGATTATGAGGAGCAGCTGGGCTAGATTGTCCTGTCAAACTTCGATCATGCTCAGCAGGAGTGTCAATATCACCATTGACAGATGCGGCACCCGAGCCAGGAACTTGTGGTGGAGTTCCGATGTTCGACATACCAGACCTACTAGCTGGTGGCTGAGCTCTGACAGAAGAGCCAAAAGAGTCTGACCTAGCCAAATCGGCACGGAAAGGAAGTGCACTAGAATTGATCTGTTGAGCCAAAGGAGGTGCAGGAGGCTCAGAAACAGCAGGGACAGACATATTACTGGACTCCATATCTTTCAAAGCTTCAGATGACGGTTGAGCTCCAGCATCGGCCTCATTGTTATTGTCGTTGGATCCAAATATATCGTCAAAATCGGTGGAAGGATGTGCGGGTTGTGCTGCGCCAAATGACTGTGAAAAGACGCCGGGAGACATTGTACCTCCCATAGATGGCTCAGGTGATCGGCGGAAGAAGGGATTCGTGCTGGGACTGGCGAGCGGACTGGCAACAGTTGAGCTGGCATGTTCATGTTCAGCTTGGGGTGCAAGGCCACGTTGCCCAGTCTGCATCTCCATAAGCTCTTTCTCTGCTTGTTCCAATTCAATGCGTGCTCGTTCGGCTTGTTGGTCGTGCTCTCTCTGCAGGCGTTCCCTTCGCATGCGTTGCTGCTCAAGTCGCTGCTGTTCTCTTAGTTGATCTGCCTGTGCGCGTTCTTGCTGCAGTACACGCTCTTGCTCGATGCGCTCTTTCTCTAGTCGCTCAGCTTCCACACGCTCTTGTTCAAGATCGGCCATTTCCTTTCGAATCTTCTCCCGCTCAACCTCGACAGTAGCTAGCTGTTTCTTGTTGATGGCAACCATACCCTTTTGTTGGCGGGCGTCCTTTTGCATCTGTTCCAACTGAGGTCGAAGTTGAGCTATTTCTGAATTCATCTGCTGGGTCTGCTGCTTTAAGTTCGTGTTCTCCTGTTGATCTGCTCCGAGCTGTTCCGTAAGCTGTCGATGCTGATTCTGCAGATCACCATGAGTACCCTGGATCATGGACATCTCTGTCTGAAGTCTCTTTGTGTCATTTCGAATAGTGTTCAGTCTCTCTTCCAACATCTTCACGTCTCTAACTTCTTGTTCATATTGGTTGCGGAAAGCACCAAGGCGTCCTTCGAGCTCACGCTTCTGGTTGCTAGTCACTGATACATCACGACTAGCAGAGTCTTTCTTCGTTTGAACTTCCTGCATCTGTGTACGCAGAATGCCGATTTGGTTAGACATATTTGCCAATTCGGTCGTTTCACTCGTCAGCTTGCTGTTCGTTTCGGGGTCTGTATCGCCTAGGAGATCATCACCACCCCTGGACGCTTGCTGAGGTATAGCACGAGCTTGATTGGCTGGAGCTTGTATGGATGACCCTGTGTGTTGCACCGTGAGTCCTTGACCAAATGTCGAAGTCGGCATGAAAGGCTTGAATGCAGTCTGCTGTGGGGTCTGTGGAGAGGATTGTGTAGATGACATGAATGGACTACTGGCTACAAGTGCTGGAGGTGCTTGTGTGGGTACCGAACGCTCTTGTGGTACCATTGATGGCTGCTGTGGCTGCTGAGGAGGAGGGGAAGGACCTGCCAAGGCATCCAAACCGAACAAGTCATTGGCATGCGAGTTGGACTGCTCCTCGGGCGCAAAAGCAGAGTTATCGAAAGCAGGCGCAGTCGATTGTGGTGGAGGAATAACACGTTGTCGCAGGCTTGGAGGCATCAACTTCAGTGGTAGAGAAGTGGGTATGCTCTCTCTGCTACTACCGGTCTTTGTTCGTTGTTCCTTGATCAGATACATTGCAACTGCGAACTCGTCCTTGTTGAGCTGTCCCTCGGACCTGATATCGGCCAGATCCCAGATTGATGCTAGCGCGTCTTCCGACAAGCCAGAGTTGCTAAAGAACTGTACAGCTTGCTCACCAGTGATATATCCTAGGCCACTCTTGTCGATAGTCGCAAAGATTGAGTCGTACTTTGCTTTGTCCTGAGGAGTGACCAGCCAGTCATTTCCGGTAGTCTGAAACGCAACTGGTGGTGTCTGAGGTGGCCGGGCTAGAGGACTCTGTGGACGCACAGCTATCGGACCAGTGAATTGTCTAGGAATTGCAGTCACTGGTGCAGGAGCCGGACCTCGACGACTCGCGGCTTCGTATAGTCCAGGGGGCAGCGTTTGGGGTAGCGCGCGGAGAGCCCCACCTCTCATGGAGGTGAGTAGATGCATTGCAATGATAAACTCCGTCAAGTTCAGGGCGCCACGTTGCTCTACATCAGCCAGACTCCATATCTGGCCCAATACTTCATTGGGCAGGCGAGCCTTCTCGAACATTGATCTGGCAGCATCACCTGGGCGCTTTGTTAGGTCTCATAGATATACGACATTAAAAAAAGCTTACCAGTAAGCATTCCTCCTCTTGCGCCAGCCCTGTCAAATAGTGTCTGATATTCTGTAATCTTGTCCGGAGTGAGAGGAGGAACCCTGATGGGGCCGGTTGTCTGTGGTGCAATGGGCTGCTGAGTAGGAGTTGCAGGGCGAGCTGATGTTTGAGGATTGGGGAAAGCTGCGCTCGCTGCGCCGTCGAATTTAGGAAGCGGACCAGCTAGAACAAGTCAGTGTCATATTGCCTCACTTCTCGTCTCATCTCCATAAACATACGAGTCGAGGCGATATCCAAAGACGGTGTCCGGCCAGCTTGGCAATGTCCAATCAGCCTGAGCGCGATGCTGAAACCCGGAGGAGTCAGAAATCCTCTGTTTTCGGTATCTGCTATTTGCCATATCTGGTTGAATGTTAGAAGGTCTTGGAGATCTGAACTGACAGTGATCTAGCTTGCCTGTCCGAGGGATGCTGGATCGAGCTTGGTGCGCTGGAAGAACTTGACAGCAATTTCACCAGTAACAATGCCGAGTTTGTCGGTATCTGCTTCTTGGAAAAGTTGGCCGTATACTCTCTTCTCCTCCGTGCTGAGGTTTAGTGAAGCCTGGGCTATTCAAGAGCATCAGCAAGGTCATGGTGGTAATCAGTAGCGAGGCTGGACGGCGTACTGGGTTCGCTAGCCATGGTGGTCGTCTGGAAATCGCTACACTTGTCGCATGCGTCTTCTGATCTTGGCTCAGGCTACCGGATCGTTGATGATGTCTGGCAGAGTTTGGAAAATGTTATGGACGTAGTAAACCAAAACGTGCTCTGTTCGGTGAGGTACGCGGTCGAAGTGTCAATGGAACAGGCTAACAGCTGTTGCGATGATGTACGAAATCCTTGGCAGGGCAACTCCGATCAGCCTGAGCACTTCGTAGGACAGCACAAACAAGGACATTGAAGCTAGATGTTGAGAAGCATTCAACATGAATACGAAAAGGTTGTAGTTCATAATACACTACAGTGAAATCAAGCCTTCGTCATACAGACGTGTCCCAAAACACCAATCAGTCTTGAAATATAACTGATCCTACCCATGTCGATCTCATCCAGCGCCCAACGCTGCCCTACAAGTTTGCATAACGTGAAATCGTCTAGTACTCAGCATCACCACCCTCCTCGCCCTCGAGAGAGTCTGCAGCAACC
>Ga0160427_10000711_pt1 | contig 20161 bp, 9 predicted proteins | sample SolpanmetagenomL_FD_108194 | JGI IMG/M metagenome (GOLD analysis project Ga0160427, IMG submission 108194) | Solar panel surface microbial communities from Lawrence Berkeley National Laboratory, California, USA - L | ecosystem: Engineered > Built environment > Solar panel > Unclassified ...
GACCAGCCATCAACCGGAGTATAAGTGAAACCTCTTTTTTCTTCCCTTTCGGAAATTCAGCGCGAGCTGGCGGCGGGCACCACGTCCTGCCGCCAGCTCGTTGAGTATTACCTCGATAACATCGCCCAGCGCAACACTGAGCTAAATGCTTTTCTGGAAGTATGGGCCGATGAAGCCCGCCAGCAAGCCCTCGTCGTCGACGAAAAGCTAGCCCAGGGCACCGCCGGCAAGCTCGCCGGCATGGTTATCGGTCTCAAAGACGTACTTGCCTATCAGGGCCACGCGCTGCAAAGCAGTAGCCGCATGCTGGAGGGCTTTAAGTCGCTCTTCACCGGCACGGCCGTGCAGCGCCTGCTAGCTGAGGATGCTATTTTTATCGGCCGCCAGAACTGCGACGAGTTTGCTATGGGCGGCTCGAACGAGAACTCGGCCTTTGGGCTAGTGCGCAACGCCCAGGACCCTAGCCGGGTGCCGGGTGGCAGCAGCGGCGGCTCGGCGGTAGCGGTGCAGGCTGATATGTGCTTGGCCTCGATTGGCTCCGACACGGGCGGCTCGGTGCGCCAGCCAGCGGCGTTCTGCGGCGTAATTGGGCTAAAGCCCACTTACTCGCGCATTTCGCGCTATGGGCTGGTGGCATTCGCTTCGTCATTTGACCAGATTGGGCCGATTACGCACTCGGTGGAGGACGCCGCCCGCCTGCTGGAGGTGATGGCCGGGGCCGACGGCTACGACAGCACGGCCAGCCAGCAGCCCGTGCCCGCCTACAGCGAACTGCTAGCCCCCGCTGCGCAGTATCGCATCGGCTACGTGGCTAATGCCATTGACCGGCCGGGCTTGCAGCCTGAGGTGCACAATGCTCTCGAACAGACCCTAGCCACGCTACGCAGCCACGGCCACGTGGTAGAAGCAGTGGAATTTCCAATGTTGGAGGAGATGATTCCAACTTATTATATCCTTACCACGGCAGAAGCAAGCTCTAACCTATCGCGCTTTGATGGCGTGAAATATGGCTTCCGGGCGCCCGACGTTACGGATTTGGAGTCGTTGTATAAAAAGACGCGCTCGCAGGGCTTTGGCCCCGAGGTGCAGCGGCGTATTATGCTGGGCACCTTCGTGTTGAGCGCCAGCTACTACGACGCTTACTACACTAAGGCCCAGCGTGTGCGCCGGCTTATCAAAGAAAAAACCGACGAGCTGCTGCGCCAGTACGATTTCCTGGTGCTGCCTACCACGCCCACTACGGCCTTCAAGATTGGGGAGAAGCAGGACCCGGTTTCGATGTACCTAGCCGATATTTTTACCGTGCAGGCTTCGCTGGCCGGCGTACCCGCCATTTCGATTCCGGCGGGGATTGATAATGAGGGCTTGCCCATTGGCCTACAGATACTGAGCGGTGCGTTCCGGGAGGCTGATTTACTGGCTTTTGCCAATACACTGACCACCGCGGAGGCCGCCAACTAAATTAGCCAGCCGCTTTAGCAACTGCGCGGGGGCGCAACAGTACTGGCCGGGCGGCCGTACTGTTGCGCCCCCGCCGTTAGTTAGGCTGTTCAGTGATTGTCATTTACCTTAGCCTTATGAAAGCTTTACAGCAACTGTCCGCGCCTGCCCCTAGCCCGCGCAAGCCGCTTCTGGCGCGGCGGCTGTTGCTGCTGGCCCTCACGCTGGGCGCTGTGCCGACCCTAGCGCAGCGGGCACCGCACCGGCGGCACGACAAAAACCTGCCGCCCCAGTCAACGCTCATTCCGGGTGATACCGTCCGGCAGGTGGTGGAGCTGCCGGCCGCCACGCTCGACTCGCTGGCCGCCGAGCCGCTGGAAGCGCCGGCTGTGGACTCGGCCCAGCTGGTATGGCTGCAAACGCCCGCTACGCTCTACGAAACGGTGAACGACCGCATGGGCTGCATCGAAACCGCCGCCCCCCACCAGTTCAATAATGCCGTGCTGGCCTACGTGCGCCTCTTTACCGAGCGGCAGCGCGGCTACACCCAGCGCGTGCTAGAGCGCGAACAGTTTTACTTCCCAACCTTTGAGAAGTACTTGGCGCAGTACAACTTGCCGCAGGAGCTGAAGTACCTAGCCGTGGTGGAATCGGCGCTGATACCGACCGCGAAGTCGCCGGTGGGCGCCGTGGGCCTCTGGCAATTTATGCCACCCACGGCTGGCGACCTGCGCCTAAAGCGCGACGAATGGGTGGATGAGCGGATGCACCCCGAAAAAGCCACTGAGGCAGCTTGCAAGCATCTGCGCTACCTCTACGGCGTGTTTCACGACTGGGAACTGGTGCTGGCGGCCTACAACTGGGGCGCGGGCAATATGCAGCGCGTGATTCGCAAAACCGGCAAGCGTAATTTTTGGGAATTATATCCGCATCTGCCGGCTGAAACCCGCAACTACGTGCCCACTTTCACGGCCATCATGTACGCCATGAAATACGCCGATGCGCACAGCCTCAACGACCCAGCGCTCCGCTACCAGCGCTACGAGCCGCTTGACACACTGGGTCTGAGCGGCCAAGCGCTGGATTTGCGTCGCCTGAGCCGCGCCCTAGGCTACGAAGACTCGCTAACGCTGGGCCGCTACAACCCCGAAGTGCGCCACGGAGGCTTGCCCGCTGGCTACCGGCCCTACGTGCTACGCTACCCTAGCGCCGCTCGCGAGCACTTGGGCGACGTGGACCGCGCCACGCTGCTAGCCTACTGCCAACCAGCCAGCGAGTTGCCACAGCCCCTGCCCTACCGGCCGATATGGCCGGCCGGGGCCACGCCTTGGCCGGGGCGCGACGCCCTGATTGCCACCAGTGGCCCCCGCGCAGCGACGGCCGAAGCGACGCCGCGCGCGCGCCGCGTGCACTACACCGTGCGCCGGGGCCAGACCCTAGCCACCGTCGCCGAAAAATTTGAAGTTAGCCAAGCCCAGTTGCGCCGCTGGAACGAGCTACCCAAGCAGGCCACGCTGCGACCGGGCCGCGACTTGGTCGTGTTCGTGCCCCTGCCGCCGGCCGAGGCGCCGGCCGCCGTGGCCAGTGCCCCACTGCCTCCGGCACCGCGCCGCGTGGTGCCCCTTGATAGCGCTACCCAGGCTCTAGCTGCTGCCAACGCCCGCTACGCCCGCGAGGCCCTGGCGGCTTCGCAACGCGAGGCCGCGCAGGCCAAAGAATTGCTGCGGGCTCAGAAGCAGCAAGCTGCCCGCGTTGTGGCGGCACAGCAGCGCGCTATCTTCCAGGCCGCCGCCCTAGCCAGGGCTACGGCCGTGCAGGAGAAAGCGCAGCGCTTGGCAGCGGCGGCGGCAGACCGCCCCGAAACCTCTGGCGAGGCTAGCGACGACCCAGCCGGCCCCGATACGCTGGTAACGCCCGTGCCGGTCCGCCGCAGCCGGGGCCGGACGCCAGCCCCGGTTGTGGCGCTGCAAGAAGTGCCGGTGCCCGAGGTCGTTGTGGCAGCGAAGCCGATGACGACGCTAGCCAAGAACGAACTGTATACCGTGCGGCCGGGTGACGACCTTACGCACCTGGCGCGGGCGCGCGGCGTAACGGTGGCGCAGGTGCGCACCTGGAATCAGCTTTCCAGCGAAATGGTGCTGGCAGGCCAGCGGCTACGCTTTAGCGCCCCCGCCGCGGCCGATGCCGTGGCCATCACCCGCCCAGCGCGCACCACGGCGACCGAGCGGCCCGAGCCGCAGTTCAGCACGCACACGGTGCAGGCGGGCGATACGCTTTATAATATTTCGCGGCGCTTTAAGGTGAGTGTACAGGAGCTGCGGCGCCTCAACCACCTGAAGACCGACGATGTGAAGCTAGGGCAGAAACTGGTGGTGCAGGCCAGCTAGCCTGGTTGGCTAGCGGCTAGGCTAGCGTACAAGCCGGTCGCTGGTCAATTTTAAGCTAGCAGGTTTTGACTGGTCATTAACTTATTATCTATCAAGTACCTATTGCCGGTAGTGGCTAGCCCTTAAGCTGGCCACTACCGGCAATCTGGCATTTTAGCCGGAACTTGCAGCTTCGCGCCAGAGAACTTTTGCCCATTCCCATGCTGAAAATCAACCGAGAAGACGCCTTAGCCTACCACGAACAAAGCCCGCAGGGCAAGATTGAGGTGGTGCCCACCAAGCCCGTGAGCACCCAGCTCGACCTGGCGCTGGCTTACTCGCCGGGCGTGGCCGAGCCGTGCAAGGAAATCGCCAAAAACCCCGACGATGTGTATAAGTACACCGCCAAGGGCAACCTGGTGGCCGTCATCAGCAACGGCACGGCGGTGCTGGGCCTAGGCAACATCGGGCCCGCCGCCAGCAAGCCCGTGATGGAAGGGAAGGGTGTGCTGTTCAAGAAGTTTGCCGGTATTGATTGTTTTGACATTGAGATTGATGCCAGCGACCCCGACGAGTTTATTCGCATCGTGAAAGCGCTGGAGCCCACCTTCGGCGGCATCAACCTGGAGGACATTAAGGCGCCCGAGTGCTTCCGCATCGAGACGGAATTGCGCCAGCTGATGAACATTCCGCTGATGCACGACGACCAGCACGGCACGGCCATTATTACGTCGGCCGCGCTGCTGAACGCGCTCGAAATTGTGGGCAAGAAGATTGAGGATATTCAGCTCGTGGTGAGTGGCGCGGGCGCGGCGGCCGTGTCGTGCCTGCGGCTGTACCTGGCGCTGGGCGTGCGCAAGGAAAACGTGGTGGTCTTTGATAAAGATGGCATTATCAACCCCGGCCGCACCAACCTAGCCGACATGCAAATGCAGTTTGCCACCCAGCGGCCCATCACGACCCTAGCCGAGGCAATGGTGGGCGCCGACGTGTTTCTGGGCCTTTCGGCCGCCAACGTGCTGCCCGCCGAGCTGCTGCTGCACATGGCCCAGGACCCCATCGTGTTTGCCCTAGCCAACCCCGAGCCCGAAATCAGCTACGAGCTGGCCACCGGCGCCCGGCCCGACCTGATTATGGCCACCGGTCGCTCAGACCACCCCAACCAGGTGAACAATGTGCTGGGCTTCCCCTACATTTTTCGGGGCGCCTTGGACGTGCGGGCCACCGAAATCAACGAGGCCATGAAGCTGGCCGCCGTGCACGCCCTGGCCGAGCTAAGCAAGGAGCCGGTGCCCGACATCGTGAACAACGCCTACGGCGACAACACGCTGGCTTTCGGGCGCACCTACCTCATCCCGAAGCCGCTCGACCCACGCCTGATTACCAGCCTCTCGCCGGCCGTGGCGAAGGCGGCGATGGAGAGCGGCGTGGCCCGCCGCCCCATCACCGACTGGCAGGCCTACGAGGACGAGCTGCGCGCCCGCCTCGGCCTCGACCGCAAGCTGATGAACCGCATTACCTCGGCCGCGCGCTCGAACCCCAAGCGCGTGGTATTTGCCGAGGCTGATAACTACAAGATTCTTAAGGCCGCACAGCTCGTGCGCGACGAGGGCATCGCCTTCCCCATTCTGCTAGGGGCGCATGATAAAATTCAGGCCATCGCGCAGGCAAATAACCTGGACCTGGATGGGTGCGAAATTATTGATATTCTGAAGGATGAGAGCAAGCGCCTCGAATACGCCGAGCTGCTGTACCAGAAGCGCCAGCGCCGGGGCATCACGCTCTACGAAGGCAAGCGCCTGCTACGCGAGCGCAACTACTACGCGGCCATGATGGTGGAAACCGGCGCGGCCGATGCCTGCATCACGGGCCTGACCAAGGACTACGGCAAGAGCCTGATTCCGAGCCTGCAAGTAATCGGGCCGGCCGAGGGCATCAAGCGCGTGTCATCGATGTACATCATTCAAAATAAGAAGGGGCCGTATTTCTTCGCCGACACCACCGTAAACATCGACCCCACGGCCGAGGAAATGGTGGAAATTATCGGCCTTTCGGCGCGGGCGGTGCGCTTTTTCGACTCCGAGCCGCGCGTGGCCGTTATCAGCTACTCCAACTTTGGCTCGAATGCCGGGGTGCTGCCCGAGAAAACCCGCCTGGCTACCAAGCTCGCCAAGGAGCGTTACCCCGACCTGCTGCTCGACGGCGAAATGCAGGCCAATGTGGCCTTGAGCCCGCAGTTGCTACAAGAAAACTACGGCTTCTCGCCGCTGGCCGCCAAGGGAGCTAACACGCTGATTTTCCCCAATGTAGAGTCGGGCAACATTGCCTACAAAGTGCTACAGGAAATTGGCGGCTCGGAGGTAATTGGGCCGGTGCTGATGGGCATGCGCAAGCCCGTGCATATTCTCCAGCTCGGCGCTAGCGTGCGCGACATCGTGAACATGACCGCTATTGCGGTGGTGGATGCCCAGCGCGACGGCAAAGCGCTGTAGCCGGGGAGCTTGAAGGATGAAGTTTGTCTGTTATTTTTGAAGGATAGTAAGTGGTGGGTGCGCAGCCAAAAAGTATTTTTTGGCTGCGCACGCTTCCCTTTCCGCCTTCGGCGAGCTAGCCCTAGCTAGCGGCCCGGGCCTCATTCTTCAGATTTTTCCGCATGATTGCCTACCTCGACGGTAAACTCGCTTACAAAGACCCCACCCAGGCCATCATCGACACCCAGGGCGTGGGCTACGAAGTCAAGATTTCGCTGGCAACTTACTCCAAGCTGCCCACCGAAAACGACAAGGTGAAGGTGTACACCTACCAGCACATCAAGGAAGACGGCCAGACGCTCTACGGCTTTCTGGACCCGAATGAAAAGGCGCTGTTTCTGCACCTGATATCGGTGTCGGGCATCGGGCCGGGCACGGGCATCAACATGGTGAGCAGCATGGGCGTGGCCGACATTCGGCAGGCCATCGTGAACGAGGACGTGCGGGCCATTCAGAGCATCAAGGGAGTAGGACCGAAGACGGCCCAGCGCGTGATTCTGGACCTGCGCGACAAGCTGCGCAAAGACGAGCTACTGGCCAAAGCCGGCGTGGACACGGTGCCGCTAGCCCGCCAGCACAATACGCAGCGCCAGGAAGCGTTGCAGGCCTTAGTCATGCTGGGCTTTGCCCGGGCGGCTGCTGAGAAAAATCTCGACCAGATTCAGCACAAGCACGGCAACGACCTGAGCGTGGAAGAACTCATCAAGTTTGCTCTGAAGTCGCACTAGGTGGCGGTGGGCCGGTACCTGGTCTTCGACTACTGCCGCAGGGCTAGCCGAAGGACGGACCGGGCCCGCGCTACGCCTGGCCGGCCAGGGGTAATTGCCCGGCTACCTGCCCGGTAGCCGCTTTGTAAGGTTACTCTCGTCTAAATGCGGTGGCGCTGCGAGGCGGCCGCCGCACCTGCATCTGCTTGAAGTCTCTACTGTCTGCCGGTTCTAAACTCGCTAACCCGGGCGCGCTGCTTACGGCGGCCGTACTGTCGTCGGTACTGCTGGCGGCCGTGTGGGCGGCACCCGCCGGGGCGGCCGGCCGTCGCTACTCTACTGCGTGGTCTACGTGGGTTACCCGCCTGGGGTTGCCCAAGAGCCTGCCTACCCAAACCGTGCCCGGCGATACGGGGCGCTACCAGCCTAGCCGCCGGCCGCGCCTGCGCACCGTGCGCGACCGGGCGGGCAGCCGCTTTGGGCAGCGCGGGCGCCGCTCGCCCCTCATTTTGCCACTGCCCAAGAGCGTGCAGCTGGAGGTGACGCCCGACGATAGCCTCAAAAACTACAACGTGCGCGAAACGGTGGGCGGGCAGATTGACTACCGCGACCCCACCAGCATTTCGCAGGCTGAACTGCTGAAATTTCAGGAGCGGCAGGCCATCACCGACTACTACCGCCAGAAGGCGATGGGCGGCGTGGCGGGCGCTCCGGCCGCACCGGGCTCGCCGCAGGCCCAGCGCCTGATTCCCAAAATCTACCTCGGCCCGATTGCCGACCGCATTTTTGGCGGCTCCTACATTGATATCCGGCCCGCCGGCTCGCTCACCCTCAAGCTGGGGGCCAAGTACAATGTCAACCGCAACCCGGCCCTGACGCTGCGCCAGCAGAGCGTGGGGGACTTCATTTTCGACCAGAATATGAACCTCAACCTGAGCGGCCAGGTGGGGACCAAGCTCAAGCTCGTTTTCAACTATGACACCAAGGCGGCGTTCGACTTCGACAACCAGATGAAGTTCGACTACGCCGGCCAGCCCACCGACATTCTGCGCAAGCTGGATTTGGGTAATGTGAGCATGCCGCTGAACAACTCGCTGATAACGGGCGGCTCCAACTTGTTCGGCATCAAGACCCAGCTGCAATTTGGCCGGTTAGGGGTGACGGCGGTGGCCGCCACCCTGCGCGGCTCGCAAGACGAGGTGCGCGTGCAAAACGGGGCCCAGAGCCGCACCTTCGAATTGAAGGCCAGCCAGTACGAGCGCGACCGGCACTACTTCCTGAGCCAGTATTTCCGCGATAATTACGACGTGGCGCTGGCGGGCCTGCCCACGGTGCGGAGCGGCTTCGAAATCCGGCGCCTGGAGGTGTGGGTAACCAACGACAACCGCACCACCGCCGACCTGCGCAACGTGGTGGCCCTGCAAGACATTGCCGAGCCGCGCCTGCAACGCCTGTACCGCCCGCAGTTTTACAACAGCGCCCGCAATCCTACCGTGAAAACGCCGCCCAGCAACGCGGCCAACAACCTCTACCCCACCCTGCGCGGCGGCGGCAACGCCGCCCGCGACAATTTGCAGGTCGAGTCGTTTCTGGGTAGCCTAGGGCTAGTGAAAAGCCTTGATTACGAGCGCCTACGCGCCCGCAAGCTACAGCCCAACGAGTACACCTTCAACGCCCAGCTAGGGTACGTAAACCTGAACACGACCTTGCTGCCCGACCAGGTGCTGGGCGTGAGCTATGAGCTGCTCTACAATGGCCAGCCCTACACGGTGGGCGAAACCCAGACCGAATACGCCGGTGCCCAGGCCGACCAGGTTATTTTCCTGAAGATGCTGAAGGCCACCAACCCCGGCGTGGCCATTGCCGACCCGGCCGTGAACCCGGCCAACCCCAACCTGCTCACCCGCAACACGCCAACCTGGGATTTGATGATGAAAAACATCTATCCCCTGAATACCTCGCAGATAAACCGCGATAATTTTCAGATCCAGATTATTTACAAAGACGACGTTACGGGAGTTGATTTGATTTCCTTGAAGGAGGGCCAGCGCGTGCAGAACGTGCCGCTGGTGCAGGTGCTGGGCCTAGACCGCGTGAACGCCAACAACGACCGCAACGCCGACGGCAACTTCGACTTTTTTCCGGGCATTACGGTTGACCCGGAATTGGGCAAGATTATTTTTCCGAGCGTGCAGCCGTTTGGCTCGTACCTGAAGGCACAGTTTGACACGCTAGGGCCCAACGCCGCCAACGAGCGCCTGCTGGCCCAGAAATACGTGTACCAGGCGCTCTACAACCAGACCCAGAGCGACGCCCAACAGCAGCAAACCAAGGACAAGTTTTTTCTGCGCGGGCGCTTCCAGGGCACCAGCACCGATGAGATAAGCCTGCCCGGCATTGGGGTGGCACAGGGTTCGGTGAAGGTGTACGCCGGCAGCACCCTGCTGACGGAAGGTGTGGATTACCAAGTATTCTACGACCAGGCCAAGGTGAAGATTCTCAATCCGGCCTACCTCAACTCGGCCAACGAGCTGCGGATTGCCTTCGAGAAAAACGCCCTGGTGCAGGTGCAGCCGCGCCGGCTGCTGGGCACGCGACTCGACTACGCGCTCAACAAGGATGTGCTGCTGGGGGCCACGGCCATGCACATTCTGGAGAATCAGGCGCCGGGCATCAACCGGGTGAATATTGGCGATGAGCCGGCCAATAATACCCTACTGGGCGCCGACATCAGCCTGCGCAAGGACAGCCGGGTGCTCACCAAGCTCGTGGACCGCCTGCCGTTTCTGGCTACCAAGGAAACTTCCACGGTGGCCTTTACCGGGGAGGTAGCCAAGCTGCTGGCGGGCCGCTCGCAGCTGGGGCGCGGCGAAAACGGGGTCAGCTACCTCGACGACTTCGAGAACGCCCGCACGCCTTACTCGCTGGGGGGGCTAGCGGCGGTGCCCTCGTGGCGCCTGGCCGCCACGCCCGCGCCCTTCGCGGGCAGCGGCACCGATGGCCTGCGCAACGGCTACCGCCGCGCCAAGCTGGCCTGGTACACCGTAGACCAGAGCTACTACACCAACGGCCCCAACGTGCCGGCTGGCATTGCGGCCGCCACCCTCACCAACCACTACGTGCGGGGCATTCCGCGCAATGAGGTGTTTCCGAACAAGGATTTGGGCGCTACCGGCAACGGCTTCGAGTACACCTTCGACATGGCGTACTTTCCGAATGAGCGCGGCCCTTATAACTACACGCCTAATATCCGGCCCGGCGGCAAGGTGTTTTCGTCGGGCTTGCCTGACAACAACTTCGGCGGTATTTCGCGGGGCATCACGTTTGATACCGACTTCGACAACTCGAACGTGGAATACCTGGAGTTCTGGTTGATGGACCCGTTTCTGAAAGTAACCAACCCGGCCGCGCCGGCCGCGCGGGTCAACATTACCGACCAGGATGGCAACGATGCACCCAACACCACGGGCGGCAACCTAGTACTGAACCTGGGCAACGTGAGCGAGGACGTGCTGCGCGACCAGGGCCAGCACGAGTTTGAGAACGGCCTGCCCGTGCCCGGCCAGGACACCACCGGGTACACCCGCCGCACGGCCTTCGGCCGCGTCACCAACCAGCAGTTTTTGCTCGATGCCTTCAATGCGACGCCCGGCGCGCGGGCTAGCCAGGACATTGGCCTCGACGGCCTGACTGATACCGACGAGCAGGCGCAGTTTGGCACTATCCCCAACTACGCGGGGCTAGCCGACCCCTCCAACGACAACTTCCGCCACCACCTCGACCCTAGATACGACGCCAACAGCACCCAGATTCTGGGCCGCTACAAGGACTACGACAACTACGAGGGCAACTCGCCCGAGAACTCGCAGCTCAGCTCTTCGGCCTATCCCGACAAGGAGGATTTGAACCGCGACAACGTGATTCAAACCACCGAGCAGTACTACGAGTACACCATGCCGCTGCAGCCGGGCCAGTTGGCCGTGGGCGGCAACAGCTACATCACCGACAAGGTAACCAAGCTGGTGAACGGCGACCAGGTGTCGTGGTACCAGTTCCGCATCCCCATCCGGCAGCCGGGGCGGGTGCAGGGCAACGGCGGCCAGCCGTTTGGCTTCAAGAATATTCGCTTCATGCGCCTGTACATGACCGGCTGGCAGCAGCCGGTGGTGCTGCGCATGGTGCAGCCACAGTTTGTGGCCAACCAGTGGCGCCAGTACCTGAGCCGCATCGTGGACCCACGCATTCAGGTACCGGGCATTGGCAACGCCACTGATGCCGACGCCTTTGCCGTGTCGACGGTGAGCGTGGAGGAAAACGGGCCGTCGGCGGCGAGCGCCACGGCGCCGGGCGCCACGCCCACGGGCGCCATTCCGTACGTGGTGCCGCCCAATATTACGCGCGACATAGAGTACGGCTCGACGGCCGTATCGCGCCAGCAAAACGAGCAGAGCCTGCGCCTGACCGTGACCCGCCTGCGCGACGGCTACGCCAAGGCAGCCTACAAAAACCTGGCAACCAACCTGCTGCGCTACAAGCGCCTGCGCATGTATTTTCACGCCGAGGCCAACAGCTCGGACCGCCTCAACGACGGCGATACGCGGGCCTTTATCCGCATCGGCACCGACTACAGCCAGAACTACTACGAGTATTCGCTGCCGCTGAAAGTGACCCAGCCCGGCCAAACGGCGCAGACCGATGTATGGCCCGAGGTGAACAACGTGGACCTGGCGCTGCAGGATTTTATCGACGCCAAGTCGCAGCGCAATATTCAGAACATTCCGTTTACGCAGCCCTTCACCACTACCTTAGCCAGCGGCGCCAGCATTACCATTGTGGGCAACCCCGACCTTTCGCAGGTGCAGGGCTGCATGATTGGTATTCTGAACCCAGCCGCCACCAACGTGGGCACCGATACCGATGCCAGCGACAAGAGCGTGACGCTGTGGGCCGACGAGTTTCGGGTGTTTGATTTCGACAACCAGGGCGGCTGGGCTGCCAACGCCCGCCTGAACGTGAAGCTGGCCGACCTGGCCAACATCACGGCTACCGGCTCGTTTATCGGTGTGGGCTTCGGGGGCTTGCAAGACAAGGCCCAGCAGCGCTCGACGGCCGATGTGCTGCGCGGCGACCTCAACGCCACCATTGCCGCCGACAAGCTGCTGCCGCAGCAGCTGCGCCTGCGGGTGCCGGTGCTGGTGCAGGCCGGCCGCCAGACCATTACGCCGCAGTATGACCCGCTGGACCCCGACACCAAGCTGGAGCAGAGCCTGCAAAAATTCACCGCCGGCAACCGGCCCGATGGGGCGGCCAACGCCGCTGCCTACAAGAGCTTGGTGGTGGACCGCACCACCACCCGCAGCATTTCGGTGCTGAACGTGCGCAAGGAGCGCGCCCCCACCCAGACCACTGCCCACCCCTGGGACGTGGAAAACCTGGCCGTGAGCTACGCCATTACCGAGCGCCTGCACACCGACATCAACACCCAGCGCGACTACACGCAGTCGTACACCGCTGCGCTGGCCTACCTCTACCAGACCACCCCGCGCAACTACACGCCCCTAGCCAGCATAAAGGCGCTCGACAACCCGTACCTCAAGATTTTTCAGCAAATCAACTTTACGCCGCTGCCCTCGCGCTTCTCATTCCGCACCGACCTGGACCGGCGCTACAACGAGCGCTTTTTGCAGCGCGTGCTTGAGCCCGGCCAGCTGCCCACCACGGCGGGCATTGCGGGTGTGTTCTACAAGTCGTTCTACATCAACCGGATTTATGACATGAGCTGGGCGCTCACCAAGGCCCTCACCCTCGACTACACGGCTACCAACCGAGGCGTAATTGACGAGGGCGTAGGCCAGAGCATCGGCGACAATACCACGGCCCAGAACAACCGCGCCGAGCAGTGGGAAAACCTCAAGCGCGGCGGCCGCACCACCAACTTCAACCAGAATATCGCCCTCACCTACCGCCTGCCGCTGGATAAGTTTCCGCTCACCGACTGGCTTTCGGCCGACACCCGCTACACGGCGCACTACACCTGGCAGGCGGCCTCCACGGCGCTGCGCGTGCCGGCTAACCCCTTTGTGGTAGGCGACACCTCAACGACGACCATCGGCAACACGGTGCAGAACAACCGCGAGCTGAGCGCCAACGGCAAGATTGACCTGGTGAAGCTCTACAACAAAGTGCGGTTCCTCAACATCATCAACAACGCGCCGCCGCCCGCGCCGCGCCCGGCCCAGCCCGACCCCAACAACCCCAACGCGCCGGCTACCCGCCCCACCCCCACTGCCCCCGACACGGCCCGCAAAGACCCGTTGCGCTTCGTGAAGGCTGTGCTGCGGGCCGTGATGACGGCGCGCAGCCTCAATTTCACCTACGCGCAGTCGAGCGGTACGCTGCTGCCCGGCTACACGCCGGCTACCCGCTTTTTTGGGTTGGATAACCGCCTGGGCGGCGGGCTAGCCCCCGGCATTCCGTTTATCCTGGGTCAACAGTACACCACCGGCGAGCTTTACAACCTAGCTAACGCTAACGGCTGGTACACCGAACAGAGCCAGTATCTGAACACGCCGCTCTCGAATATTCTGACCGAAAACTTTACGGCCCGCACTACGCTGGAGCCGTTCCGGGGCTTCAATATTCAGCTTGACCTGCGTAGCCAGAAGGTGCGCAATAACGAGGCCTACTACCGCAAAGCTATCGACGTGGACAACGTAGCTTACATCAACAATGGCACGCTCAACCCCTTCAAAGACGGGCGCCTGGCCCGCACGCAGGCGCTGGGGACCGGCTCGTACAGCGTAAGCACCATCACGGTGCAAACGCTCTTCGGCGACCTCGGAGCCAACGGCGAAACCAGCAAGGCCTTTGAGCGCTTCGTGGCCAACCGCGCCATTGTGCAGCAGCGCCTGCAAGCCCGGAACCTGCCGGATGTGCGCTCGGTCATCACGACGCCGGGCACCCAGGCTACCCCCACTACCCCAGCTACGCCGGACATCTATACCAACCAGGCCACGAACCTTTACAGCTACAACTCGCAGGATGTACTGCTGCAAAGCTTCCTCGACGCCTACCACGGCAAGTCGTCGGATGACTACGAGGCCAAGACCTTTAACCCCTTCTCGGTGATTCCGCTGCCCAACTGGAACATTCAGTACGACGGCTTCTCGAACCTGCCGGGCGTGCGCAACGTGTTCCGCTCCTTCACCCTGAGCCACGTGTACTCGTCGCTCTACAACCTAGGCGGCTACACCACCTCCACGCTCTACGAGCGGGAGCCCGAGTTTGGCCCGTCGCAGGCCACGGCGTTCGTGTCCAACGCCACCGGCCAGGTGGTGCCCTACTACGTGGTGGGCCAGATAAGCCTCGTCGAGAGCATGGCACCGCTGCTAGGGGTCAATTTTCAAACGACCAACAACGTAACCGGCCGCGTGCAGTACAACACCGCCCGCGCCGTGGCCCTCAATGTCACCAACGCCCAGGTAACCGAGCTGCGCACCACCGAGCTGGTGGTGGGCCTGGGCTACGCGGCCACCGGCTTCAAGCTGCCCTTCCGGGTGGGCGGCGAGCAGCGCGTGCTCAAAAACACGCTCACCGGCCGCCTCGACCTCAGCATTCGCGACAACGCCACCATCCAGCGCAGCATCCTGGGCTCGGTTGACCCCGTGCCGGGGGCGGCAGCGACGCCGGCTACTAGCACCACTCCAGCGGCGCTGGGCTCGCCGGCCGTGGCGGGCGTGGTGGGCACCGCCACCAGCCAGATTACCAACGGCTCGCTGCAAGTGCAGCTGCGCCCCACCGTCGATTATTTGCTCAATGCCCGCCTGAACCTCCAGTTCTATTTCAGCCAGACCATCACCCAGCCCCGCGTGAGCAATGCCTTCCGCAACGCCACCACCGAGGGCGGCATTTTGCTGCGCTACAGCCTGCAATAAAAATGTGGGGCTAGCTTGCGCTGGCCGACGCCTAGTAAGCAGGGCGCGACTGTACTTTTGCCTTACTTCTACCCCTGGCCCTGCGGTGCCAGCTGAAGCTTACCCAACATTTATTTCCGATGAACATTCCTGCCACGCTGCACTACACCAAAGACCACGAATGGATTAGCCTGGACGGCGACACGGCCACCATCGGCATCACCGACCACGCGCAGCGCGAACTCGGCGACATCGTGTATGTCGATATCGACACCGTGGACAAAGACATTGCCCAGCACGACGTGTTTGGTACGGTAGAGGCCGTGAAGACGGTTTCGGACCTTTTCAGCCCCATCAGCGGCACCGTGCTCGAAGTAAATGCCAAGCTGGCCGACGCGCCCGAAACTGTAAACTCGGACCCCTACGGCGAGGGCTGGATTATCAAGATGAAAGTGGCCAACCAGGGCGAGATTGCCGACCTGCTCTCGGCCCAGGCCTACGGCGAGCTGGTGGGCGCCTAGCCCCTAGCCTGCTCTTTGCTTAGTTGGAAGACCGTCGTGCTGCGCATGACGGTCTTTTTTGCTTTCCCAATCCGCCATGAAAACCTTCGTTCACCGCTTCGCCGGCCCGCTCGCCCTGCTGTGGCTAGCCCTGCTGCTGGTGCTCACCCTCACCCCGGCCCAGGAAATGCCGCGCACCCCCGAGTGGAAATTTCTGTCGTTTGACACGGCGGCGCACGCGGGCGTGTTTGCCGGGTTGGCGGGCCTGGCCGGGCTGTGGGCCGCCCCGCGCCGGCGCCACCCGGCTAGCCTCGTGCTGCTGGGGTGCCTCGCCATTGGCGCCCTCATCGAGGTGCTGCAATACGCCATGCAGCTCGGCCGCCACGCCGAGTGGACCGACCTGCTGAGCGATGCCGTGGGCACGCTGCTGGGGCTAGCCGGGGCGGGGCTGGCCAGCCGCGGGCTGCGCCTGGGCCCCGGGCTGGGGCTAGTCCTGGTACTGCTTCCCGGCCGGGCGCCCGCCCAGGCCACCGGGCCCAACCTACCCCGCGCCCGCCAAACCATCGAGGCGCTGGCTTCCAAAAAAATGCGGGGCCGCGGCTACGTGCAGCAGGGCGAGCACCTGGCCGCGGCCTACCTGCGCGGCCGGCTGCACCAGCTGGGGCTAGCCCCGCTGGCACCCAACTATACCCAGCCCTTCACGCTGGACGTGAACACCTTTCCGGGCAAGCTGGCGCTGCGGCTGGAGCATGGCTTCGCAGCCGGGGCTGGGCCGCAGCAGCAGTTGCGGCCGGGGCAAGATTTTATAGCCGCGCCCGGCTCCGGCGGTGGCAACCTGAGCGGCCGCCGGCTTTACTACCTGGATAGCGCTACGGTGAACAATTCGCCCGCTTTTCAGCAATTTTTAGCGGAAAGCCGCCGACCTGGGGTAGTGGTGCTGCTCGATAAATACGTGCAGCAAGCCGGGCACTTACCGTCCGCCGCGCGGGCGCGCATCGACTCTGCCGCCGCCGTGCTGCGGATTGTGCCAAAGCTAACTGCCTCGCTGGCGGCGGTGCAGGCGCCGCAAATCCAGCTAGAGGCGCTGCCCCAACCAATGTTACACCAGTTTCAGCCAGCCACTGGCTCACCCGCCTGGACGGCTACCGTGCAGCTCGACGCCCAGCTCGTCCACAACTACCAAACCCAGAACTTGGCCGCTATTATCAAAGGCAGCGCCCAGCCCGATAGCTTCCTGGTAGTGTCGGCCCACTACGACCACCTGGGCATGATGGGCCGCCAGACATATTTCCCCGGCGCCAATGACAATGCCAGCGGCGTGGCCCTGCTGCTGGAGCTGGCCGCCCACTACACCAAGCCCGAAAACCGGCCCGCCTGCTCGGTGGTGTTTCTGCTGTTTGGGGCCGAGGAGGCGGGGCTGGTGGGCTCCGGCTACTTTGTGCAGCACCCGCTGGTGCCGCTGGCTAGCATCAAGTTTTTGCTTAACCTCGACTTGCTGGGCACCGGTGAGGAAGGCGCCACCGTCGTGAACGGCCGCGTGCACGAAGCGGCTTTCGCCCGCCTCACCGCCCTCAACGAGGCCCGCCACTACTTGCCGCGCCTCACGGCCCGCGGCCGGGCGGCCAACTCCGACCACTTCCCCTTTTCGGAGGCGGGCGTGCCGGCTTTTTTTCTCTACACCCGCGGCGGCAGCCTCGCCTACCACGATGTAAATGACCGGCCAACGGCCCTGTCGCTGGCCGGCTTCGCGGGCGCCTACGGGCTAGCCCATGATTTTCTAAATGAGCTGGGCGCCCGGCCAGCCACCAAATAGCTTACACACAAAAAACCCCGGCCAATTGGCCGGGGCTCTCTGCGTCGGGTGCTGCCGAAGCAGCTTAATGCATAATTAACTAATTCAATAAGTCACTCTAAAACTAAAAACCAGGTAGTTCACGCAGGATAGGCTAGTCGCTTAGCCATTCGCCTTTAGCGAGTTCAGAATTTTCTTGGCCAGGGGCTCCCACTCGGGCTTCTGGCGGTCGGCGCAGTTGAAGGTGCAGATGAGCAGCTTGCCCTGCACATCGGTGAAGAACACGAGCGTGTATACCTCGTGGCCCATTTCAGGCTTCATATATTCCAGAAATCCCACTTTACGGCCGCCCACTTCTTTCACCCCCTCGCTAAACCAGGTAGCCTTGTTGTACTGCTTGTGGTAGGCCTTGGCAAAGTTGTTCTCGTATATCTCGACCATGTCCTGGTCGGCATCGTTGTCGGAGTAGTTGAAGGCGAGCGACACCAGATTGTTGTTGGTGAATACCACGCTGGGGCGGCTGCTGGCGTGGGCGTAGGCAAAATCCATTTGCTGCTCGGTCATCACCTCGAAACCTTTGGGAATGAGCACCTCTACGCGCTCGCTAAGCACACGCTTCTTAATTAGCTCAATCTCGGCGGCGGGGCGGGCCGCCATTAGCAGGCTGGCACAGCTGGTAAGCAGCAAGAGTACAATTTTTTTCATGAGCGTAAGTGGGTATATAGTATCGGGTAGAGGAGTAGTTGCGTTGTTTCGGGAACTAAGTTACATGCAAAAGGTGACGTTTGTTCAAAAATGCATTCTGCTCATTTAAGGCAGGTTAATACGGATTTTAAACTGATTTATTTCCATTTACCACCTTGATTAACAGCATTATACTATCACAAGCAAATGATTTATCTTAGCACTATTATCAGAAACGGAGCCTAAAAAAGGTTTTTATTTCCGGCAACAATGCAAAAACTACCGGGAATGATACAGGACTTTTTGATTTTTTCTTTACGCAGTTGCGCGGCCCCCGGATTTATTTATAGGATATTATTAAGCTGCTCCTTGATTTTTTCCAACTCCTCTTTCATACCCACCACGAGGTGCTGCACGGTCGCGTCGTTGGCTTTCGAGCCTATCGTGTTGATTTCGCGGCCTATTTCCTGGGCCAAAAAGCCCAGTTTCTTGCCCACGGCCTCGTCGGGCTGGCGGGTGGCTAGCTCAAAGTAGCTGAGGTGAGCGGCTAGGCGCACTTTTTCTTCGGCAATGTCGAGCTTTTCGATGTAGTAGAGCACTTCCTGCTCGAAGCGCGTGGCATTGAACTGCTCGTGCTGGGTTAGCTCGGCCAGGTGGGCGGTCAGGCGCTGGCGCACGTGGGCAATGCGCTGCGGGTCGTGCAGCTCCACGGCCGCCAGTTGCTGCCGGATGGTACCGACGTAGCTCAAAATCTCCTGCTGCAACGTCTGGCCCTCATCCTGCCGAAACTGCTGCATGGCGGCCAGCGCTTCGGTCAGCAGCGGTTGCAGCTCGGCCCAGGTGGGCTCGTCGGCACCGGCTTCGGCCTGGCTGGCCTGGGCCGCTTCGGTGGCGGTGGGCACCACGCCGGGCAGGCGCAGGGCGGCCAGCAGCGTTTCCTCGCCGGGCTTGATACCTAGCGAGTTGGCCACGCCGGCCAACTCGTGGTAGGCTGCCAGCAGCGCCTCGCGGTTGAGGCTAGGAGCCGCGCCAGCGCTGGCCGGGCGGCTAAAATCGAAGTTGAAATTGACCTTCCCGCGCAGCAGGGCTTTGGTGATTTGCTGGCGAATTTCAAGCTCGTGGGCTTGCAGAAAACGCGGCAGGCGCAGGCTCAGGTCGAGGGTTTTGGAGTTGAGCGAGCGTAGCTCGGCCGTGGCGGTATAGCGCTCGGTTTCGCGGTGAGCCTGGCCAAAGCCAGTCATGGATAGCAGCATAAGCTTGGGGGTAAGGGCGCCGCCGGGTGGCGGGCGCCGCCAGCAAATTTAACCGGTTGTACGGCGGCCGGGGGGCTAGCGGCGGGTGGGCCGGCCGGTTTGGCGCCCAGCGCGGCACCTTGCTCGCTCACCTTCAGCAATTACTCGCTCAATCGATTCGGGCCAGAAACTACCTCACGTCCGCCGGGCCCGCCACACCTGGCCGGCCAGCCACAACCCCAGCACGCCCGCCCCACTCAGCAGCACACTACGCTCGGGCAGGGTGGCTAGCCGCAGCAGCGTGTGCAGCGCCCCTACACCCAGCGCGGCGCCCGGCACTTGGCGCACCCAGGCTCGCCAGGGCAGCAGGCTGGCCCACGACACGCCCACCAGCCGGGCCGTGTGGGCGAGGTAGTAGCCAGCTTGCCCGTAGGTGCTGACAACGAAGGCCAGCGCCACGCCCGCTAGCCCCAGCAGCCGGTAGAGCGGGTACATCAGGGCCAGTGCCAGGCCCAAATCGAGCAGCGCCCCGCGCGTGATGCGGCGGCCCTGGCCCTTGTGTTGCAGCAGGGCCGTGAAGTTGTAGGCCCGCAGCGGCACCACCAGCGAGGCCACCACAAACAGCGGCACTGCCGCGTCGTAGCGGTGCGCAAACGCCACCCCAAACAGCTCGTGCCGGAAAAAGAGCAGGAAGAAAAACAGCGGAAACACCAGCTGCCCCAGCAACGCCCCCGCTGCTCGCAGCAGCCCTAGCCGCTCGGCATCAGTGCGTTGTGGCTCGCCAAAGTGCAGCAGCAGCGAGCTGCCCGCTGCCCCCAGCAGCAGCGGCAAAAACGGAACATCCAGCGTGCCATTGAAGTAGAGGGCAAACAGGGCCGCTGGCAGCAAGAAATTCAGCGCCAGCTTATCGACCCACCGAAACAGCACCTGCACTACCTCATTAAGCGCGGTGTGCACCCAGAGGCTGCGCACCGCGCCCCACGGTTGCCGCGGGGC
>Ga0160427_10000713_pt1 | contig 20153 bp, 15 predicted proteins | sample SolpanmetagenomL_FD_108194 | JGI IMG/M metagenome (GOLD analysis project Ga0160427, IMG submission 108194) | Solar panel surface microbial communities from Lawrence Berkeley National Laboratory, California, USA - L | ecosystem: Engineered > Built environment > Solar panel > Unclassified ...
CGCGGCGAAGAAGCTCGAGCGGCTGCTTCCGGCAGGTGCGGCGGAGATCGTGATGATCAGCCCGACCGACCACCTGACGTACAGCCCGCTGCTGCCCGACGTGACCGCGTCGGTGCTCGAGCCCCGCCACGTGGCCGTGTCGCTGCGACAGGCGCTCCCCAAGAGCCGCCTGATCGTCGGCCACACGACCTCGGTCGACCTCGAGGCCAAGACGGTCACGGTCGACATCACGCGAGGGGACGCCGGGGAGACCCAGGTCGTCTCCTACGACAAGCTGCTGCTGGCCCCCGGGTCCGTGTCGCGGCGCTTCCCCATCCCCGGGGTCGCCGAGCACGCCCGCGGCGTCAAGACGATCACCGAGGCGGTGTTCGTCCGCGACCACCTGCTGAACCAGCTGGACCTGGCCGACGCCCTGCCGGCCGGCCCGCAGCACGACGCCGAGCGTCGTGAGCGCATGACGGTCGTCGCGGTGGGCGCCGGCTACACCGGCACCGAGATCGTGGCCCAGACGCACCGCTGGCTGAGCCGCGTCACCGACCGCTGGAGCAACGTCAAGGCCTCCGAGGTCCGGTGGCTGCTCATCGACGTGGCCCCCGCCGTGCTCCCCGAGATGGGCCCCGACCTGGGCAAGTACGCCCTGGGCGCCCTGCGCGACCGCGGGATCGACGTCCGCCTCGGCGTGTCGGTGAAGTCGGTCGACGAGACCACCATCACCCTCACCGACGACTCGGTCGTCCCCTCCCGCACCCTGATCTGGGGCGCGGGCATCGTCGCGAGCCCGCTCGTGGGGACGCTGGGCCTGCCGCTGGAGCGCGGCCGGCTCGTGGTCGACGCGCAGATGCGCGCCACCGAGGACGTCTGGGCCGTCGGCGACGCCGCGGCCGTGCCGGACCTGGCCAAGCCGAAGCCGGCCGACGGCCCGCAGCCGGTCACGCCCCCCACGGCGCAGCACGCCCAGCGCCAGGGCACCGCGGTCGGCCGCAACATCGCGGCCAGCCTCGGCGTCGGCCAGGCCAAGGACTACGTCCACAAGGACCTCGGCCTCGTCGCGGACCTCGGTGGCCTCACCGCGGTCGCGAAGCCGCTGGGTGTCGAGCTGACGGGCCTGCCCGCCAAGATCGTCGCCCGCGGGTACCACCTGTACGCGCTGCCGAGCATCCCCAACCGGGTCCGCGTGCTCACCGACTGGATCCTGCACGCGGTGCTGCCCGTGCAGGCCGTGTCCCTGAACCAGACCCGGTCCGAGGACGCGCTCATCCCGACCGCGCAGAACACCGAGATCTACGCGAAGGCCGACGCCGCGCCCCGCGCGTGAGCTGAGACCTGCTGCACGCACGACGCCGTCCCGGGTCCGCCCGGGGCGGCGTCGTGCGTTCCGGCCGCCTGTCCTCGCGCCGCGCCCCCACCCGGCGCCCGCGGCCGTCGCCCGGCCTCGTCGGTCGGCTGCGGTCCGGGCCCCGGTCCGCCGCGACCCCCGCGTCAGCGCAGCCGGGCCGCGAGCCCGGTCGCGCGGGCCAGCGGTCGTCCGACCGCGGCGGCCACGGCCTCGGCCGAGCCGACGACCCGGACCTGCTGCCGCGCACGGGTGATGGCGGTGTAGAGCATCTCCCTGGTCGCCAGCGGCGAGACCGCAGGGGCGGCGAGGACGCTGACCGCCGCGAACTGCGACCCCTGGCTGCGGTGGACGCTCATGGCGTGCAGGGTCTCGACCTCGGCCAGCCGCGACAGGGCCACCGTGCGGGGGCCGTCGCCGCGCCCGATGGCCACCACCAGCTCCCCGGCGCGCTCCAGGACGACCCCGCTGTCGCCGTTGAAGACGCCGAGCCCGGGGTCGTTGCTCGTGACCAGGACGGGCAGGCCCACGTAGCGGCCGTCGGGGCGCGGCGCGACCCCGACCTCCTCCACGACCCAGCGGTGCGCCAGGGCCGCCCAGTGCGCGACGCCGCGCGGGCCGCGGCGGTGGGCGCAGAGCACCCGGTGGGAGTCCAGGGCCACCAGCGCCGCGGCCGGGTCCCCCGCGCGGGCCGCGGCGACCACGGCGCGCGAGGCCGCGAGGACGTCGGCGCGGACGGCCTCGAGCGCCGCACCCGCGACGGGCTCGTCCTCGGCCACCTCGTGGAACCGCACCGCCGGGTCCCCACCGCGCAGGACCGCCAGCGTCCGCTCGGCGTCGCCGGCGCGCACGGCCTCGGCGAGGTCCGCGATGCCGCCGCCGGCGACGTAGCGGTGCGTGGTCCGCAGCAGCACCACGCCGTCCGCGACCGTGGTCCGCGCACCGCTGCGCCCGTCGCCGGCCTCCACCCCGACCTCGCCCGCCGAGGGCGGGTCCTCCGCGGCGACGCCGGCCACCACCCCGTCCGCCGCGGCCCCGGGCGACGGCTCCTCCCGCGTCCGGTCGACGTCGTGCGGGACGGCGGTGGCGAGCCGGCGCAGCAGGTGCGGCGCCCGGCGCCGCGACGACGCGGGCGCGGCGAGGTCGGCGAGCACGGCGCCCACCTCCACGGACGCGAGCTGGTCCGGGTCCCCGACGAGCACGAGCCGCGCGCTCGGGCGCAGGGCCGCGAGCAGCCGGGCCACCACGCCCAGCCCCACCATCGAGGCCTCGTCGACGATGACGACGTCGTGGGGCAGGCGGTGCCCCGCGTCGTAGCGGGCGCGCACGGAGCCCGGGCGCATGCCCAGCAGCCGGTGCAGCGTCGAGGCCTGCAGCCCGCCGAGGAAGGCCGCGTCGGCGGGCGCGAAGACGCCGTCGGGCGCGGCCTGCACGGCGGTGGCCACGGCCTCGGTCAGCCGGGCCGCGGCCTTGCCGGTGGGCGCCGCGAGGGCGATGCGCGGCGGCGGACCGGGCTCCGCCAGCGCCCGCAGGGCCGCGACCAGGCGGGCGACGGTCGTCGTCTTGCCGGTCCCGGGACCACCCCCGAGGACCGCGACCCCGGACAGCAGGCACACGGCGGCCGCGTAGCGCTGGTCGTGCGGCTCCTCCCCCGGCCACAGCCGGGCCAGCACCCCGGCCACGCGTACCGGGTCGACGTCGGGCAGCACGTCGGCGCGGGCGCTGAGGTCCTCGGCGACGGCGAGCTCCTGGCGCCAGTAGCGGTCCAACCAGAGGCCACCGTCCGCGACGTGCAGCGGCCGCCCGGCTCCGTCGCCCGCGACCCGGCCCGTCCCGGCGTGCCGCGCTGCGTCGTCGGGCGCGTCCTCGGGCGAGCCGTCGTGGTCGGTCGCGAGGGCGCTGCGCCGCACCGCGTCCAGCCACCCGGCGGGCTCCGGCCACGGCAGCTCCGCCCCGCCGACCTCCCCGGTGTCCTCGACGTCCTCGGGGACGACCGTGGCGGGGACCTCGGCCAGGCGCAGCACGACCGAGCCGTGCCGCACGGCGCGCACCGCGAGGGCGACGGCGAGCAGGACCCGCTCGTCCTCCTCGCCCGCGACGGCCCCGAGCCGGGAGGCGACGTGGACGTCGGCGGGTTGCAGGACGCCGAGCTGGTTGAAGGTCCGCAGCAGCCCCGTGGCCCGCAGGGCGTAGCGGGCGGCGAGGTCGACGGCCGGCGCGCTCACCGGGGACCTCCCGCGAGCAGGTCGGAGAGGTCGGTGACCAGCGCCGCGGGAGGCCGCCACGACCACACCCCGGGCGCGGTGCGGTCGGGGGCGACCGCGGGCTCCTCGCCGCACATGCCCCGCAGGAAGAGGTAGAGCACCCCGCCGAGGTGGACCTCCGGGTCGTACCCCGGCTGGCGCCAGCGCAGGAAGCGGTGCAGCGCGACGCAGTACAGCAGGGCCTGCAGCGGGTAGTGCGCGGCGCGCACGGCCTCGTCGAGGGCGGCCGGGCGGTAGTGCCACGCCGTCAGCGGCTCACCCGGGCCCGCCAGGCGGTTGGTCTTGTAGTCCACGACGAGGTAGCGCGGGCCGTCGGCGGAGCGCACCCGCACCACGGCGTCGATCGAGCCGGTCAGGTAGCCCGACAGCGTCTCCGCGCCCAGGACGGGTTCCGCCAGCGCGGCCGCGTACGGCGCGACGGGGTCGCCCGGCGGCAGGTGGCGGCGCAGCAGGTCCGCGACGTCGTCCAGGCGGGCCCGGGACGGCGCGCCCTCCCGTCCGGCGTCGTCGCCGCCGGCCAGCGGGAGCTCGAAGTCCATCTCGACGAGGCGGTCCGCGCTCGCGACGTCCAGGAGGCGGCGGCCGCCGGCCAGCGGGCCGAGCGGGGTCCGCACCGCCGCCAGCAGTCCCTGCGCCAGCAGGTCGACGTCGACCGCGGCCGGGGCGAAGCCCTCGCGCGCCAGGCGCGCGAGGTCGGCCGCGGGGTCGGGGGCGGCGGGGTCGAAGTGCTCCAGGACGCCGTGCACGAGCGTGCCGAACTCCGCCCCGGCGGGCAGCTCGGCCATCGGGGCGGCGACGTCGCGCCACGCGGCGAAGGGGTCGGCCGGTGCGTCCGACGCGCGCTCGGGGGCCCCGGGCCCGCCGGCGCCGGCGAGGTCGGCCGCGTCGTCGAGGTCCACCTCGTCGTCGAGGACGGGCGCGTCGGTCTCCGAGCCCACCGCCGCGTGCGGCTGCTCGTGCACCGCGCGCGTCAGCCCGCTGTAGGAGGTGCGCCGCCAGCTGGTGTCGACCACGGCGCGGAAGGTGGCCGCGTGCAGCGCCGGGCCGGCCTCCGCGACGACGGCGGCCGGCGCGGCCTGGACCGGGGCGGGCTCGGCCGTCTGCACGACGATGCCCGAGCCGGAGCCGGCGAAGGACTCCAGGTGGGTGCGGACCGCCGCCTCGCTCGGCACCGGCACCGCCTCCGGCACCCGCAGCGGGTCGGGCGCGAACAGCAGCCGGTGCAGGGGGCCGCGGACCGTCTTGGTCGACGGCGCCCACCACAGGACGACGCGGGAGACGGCGCGGGTGAGCGCGACGTAGAGCAGCCGCAGCTCCTCCCCCGCACCGTCGGCGTCCTCCCCCGCGCAGCACTCGGCGTAGCCCGGGGCCCCCGGGCCGCCGACGTGCAGCACGCGCGCGCCGTCCTCGCCGTGGGCCAGCGGCAGCCGGTCCTTCGACCCGCCGCCGGCCTCGTCCCAGCCGTAGGGGACGCAGACGACCTCGAACTCCAGGCCCTTGCTCGTGTGCACGGTCGCGATCTGCACGGCGGCCCGGTCGGTGTCCAGGCGCCGGGAGCGCTCCTGGTCGACGTCGGAGCCGGCGTCCTCGACGCGGGTGCGCAGCCAGGACAGCAGGCTCGCCAGGCCCAGGCCCGCCGCGACGGCCTCGGCGTGCAGGGTCTCGGAGACGTGGCGCAGGTCCGTCAGCAGCCGCTCCCCACCCGCGAGCCCGAGCAGCCGGCCGGCGAGGGTGTGCTGCTCGCCGACGACGGCGAACAACCCGGCGACCCCGCGCTCGGCCAGCACCGCGGCCCACTGCCGCAGCTGCGCGGACAGCTCGTCGGTCGCCGCGTCCCCGGCGGCGTCGAGGTCGCCCGCGGAGGTCCCCACGAAGCTCGACAGGGCCAGGCGGCGCACCCGCTGCACGCGGTGGGGCTGCTCCAGCGCCTCCAGGAGGACGACCCACTCGCGCGCGGCGGGCGTGGTGAAGACGCTCGGCCCCCGGCTGAGGACGCACGGGACGCCGCGGCGCTGCAGCGCCTCCTGCACCAGGACGGCCTGCGCGGAGGTGCGCACGAGGACGGCCACGTCGCCCGCGGCCAGCGGCCGGGAGCCGCCCGTGCGGGGGTGGACCTCGAGGCCCTCGGCGAGGACGGAGGCGACCTCGCCGGCCACGTCCTCGGCCACCGCCGGGCGCACGGCCGAGACCAGCGGGACCCCCGAGCGGTCGGTGGCCAGGCCGGCGCGCGGCAGGACGCGCAGCCGCACCGGCGCCGGGTCGGCGGGCAGGAGGGCGGGCGCGTCGTGGGCCGCCTCGACGGGGCGCACGACGATGCCCTCCTGACCCAGCGCGGCGCCGCGCAGCAGCGCCTGCACCCCGCGCAGGACCAGCGGGTCGCTGCGGTGGTTCGTCGACAGGGTTGCCCGGGTGCCGGCGAGCCGCGCCGCGTCGAGGTAGCTGCGCACGTCGGCGCCGCGGAAGCGGTAGATCGCCTGCTTGGGGTCGCCGATCAGCACGAGCGGGCGGAACCCGTGGAAGGCCCGGCGCAGGACCTCCCACTGGACCTCGTCGGTGTCCTGGAACTCGTCGACCAGGACGACGGAGTACCTGCGGCGCAGGCGCTCGCACGCCGCCGGCCCCGTGACGTCCGCCGCGAGGGCGTCGCGCAGCAGGCCCAGCAGGTCGTCGAAGCTGAGGACGCGGCGGGCCTGCTTGCGCGCCTCGACCTCCGCCCGCACCTTCGCGGCGAAGCGCACCCGCAGGTCGGCCTCGGAGCCGGGCACGCGGCGCGCGGGTTCCAGGCGCGCCTCGGGGTGGCCGACGGCCTGGCCGGCGATGCGCAGGGCCGTCGCGCGGTCGAAGGGCAGGCCGGTCGCGCCCTGGCGCGCGGCGAACCCCGCGAAGCGGACGTACAGGTCGTCGCAGACCTCCTCCAGCACGTCGGAGAGGCTCTCGACGAGCGTGGCGGTCGGGTCGACGTCGGCGGCCGTGCCGAGGCTCGCGAGCACCTGCTGGCAGAACTGGTGCACGGTCGCGACGGTGGCCGCGTCGAAGCCGGCCAGCGCCGCGGACAGCCGGGCTCGCCGCAGGGACACCTCCCCGGCGGTCCCGGTCGCCAGCGCCCGCAGCACGACGTCGTCGCCGCCCCGCGCCGCCTCCGGGTCGAGGAGGGCGTCGCGGGCGGCCACGAGGCGCTCGCGGACCCGCGTGCGCAGCTCCCCGGTCGCGGCCCGTCCGAAGGTCACGACGAGCAGCTCGTCCATGCGGGCGCCCTCGGCGACGTAGCGCGTGACGAGGCCCGCGATCGTGTACGTCTTGCCGGTGCCCGCGCTGGCCTCCAGGACCGTCGTCCCCCGGGGCAGCGGCCCGGTCAGGTCCACCGGGACCGGCGCGGGGGCCGGGGTCGTCGGTGTCGTGGTGGTCGGTGTCGCGGTGGTCGGTGTCGTAGGGGTCGGTGTCGTGGTCACCGCTCCTCCTGCCGCTGGGCGTCCAGCAGGGGTCGCCAGACGCGCGCCGTCAGCTCGGCGAAGCTGCGCGGCGTGCCCGCCGGCGCCCCGGCGGGCGGCACCCACTCCAGCAGGGTCTCCAGCGGGGCGGCGGGGCCCCAGACGAGGACGTGCTCCTCGTCGGCGTCCTCGCGGGGGAAGGACCAGCCCGACGTCCACTCGGTGCGGGCGGTCTCCGCGGCCGCCCCGGGGGCGCGGCCGCGGTGGCGCGCCGAGGCCCACGCGAAGGCGGTCCCGACCGGCAGGGGCAGGGGCGTGCTGAGGCCGACGCGGCGCAGCGCCACGAGGTCGGCGAGCGCCGCCCGGGCGTCGGCGGGGTCCACCGGGCCGAGCGTCACCACGGCCGTCGCGTCGCGGCTGCCCCGCCCGACGACGACCGCGGTCCAGGGCTGCGCGGGGTGCGCGGCGGTCAGGGCCAGCAGGTCGATCCACGCGCGCAGGCGCTGCCTGCCCCTGACCCGCGAGTAGGTCGTGGTCAGGGCGACGTCGCCGTCGGCCGCGCTGGTGCGCACCCCGCCGACCACGCCCGTCAGCCGGGTCCCGCCGGGCAGGTCCAGCTCGACGTCGACGGCCCGCTGGTCGACGCCCGCGAACGGCGCGGCGGCGGCCACGAGGCGGTCGACCCGCGCGCCGACCGCGCGCAGCAGCGTCGTGCCCAGCACGCCCGGCGGCAGGTCGCCGCGCGCGGTCTCGACGCGGGCCAGGGTGAGGGCGTCGACCCCGGCGAGCCGCGCGGCGAGGCAGCGGTCCCCGATCGCCCACTCCTGCAGCGCGTCCAGCTGCACCGGCAGGGCGTTCTCGGGCTCGTCCGCGCGGACGGTGCCGGCGATCTCGAGGCGCTGGCGCAGCAGGCCGCGGGCGGGGTGCTGCCAGAACTGCACGAGGCGGTCCAGGTCCACGTCGGTGTCCTCGCGCGCCGGCAGGGCGGTCGCCAGGAACGCCGGGACGGGCGCCGGGGGCCGCCGCGCCGCGAGCGCCCCCGACCACGCGGTGACGTCGTAGCTGCGCGGGCCCGCCCGCCCCAGCGAGCCGGGGGTGAAGTTGCGGGCGTCGGTGGGCTGCAGCGGGTGGTGCACGACCACGTGCTCGCGGACGCTGCGCCCGTCCGCGGTGGTGGCCGTCGCGTCCAGCGCGTCGAGCAGCTCGCCCACGGGCACGGCCGGCGGCAGGCTCGCCCCGGTGCGGACGTCGTGGCCGGAGTAGGTGAGGACGAGGTGCTGCTCGGCGGCGCCCACGGCGTCCAGCAGCACCTGGCGGTCCTCGCTGCGGGGGTCGCGGTCGCCGACCTGCGGGTCGCGGGCCAGCAGGTCGTCCCCGTCGACGGTCGTCACGCGGGGGAAGGCGCCGTCGTCGAGGCCGAGCAGGCAGACGACCCGGTGCGGCACCGAGCGCATCGGCGTCATGGTGCAGACCGTCATCGCGCCCGTGCGGAAGCTGGAGCGCTGCGGCCGGCCGGCCAGCCGGTCGGCCAGCAGCGCGCCGACGTCGGTGAGCCCGACCCGCGCGGCCCCGGCCCGCGCCGCGTCCTCGCGCACGGCGCCGAGCTCGCGCCGCAGCTGCGCCAGCTGCCAGCTGCCGTCGCGGGGCGTGTCGGTGAGGCTGAGCACCCCCTCGAGCAGGGCGTCGCACCAGTGCGGCACGGGGTGGCGGCCCGCGAAGGCCGTGACGACGGCGTCGAGGCGGTCGAGCAGCTCCGCGAAGCGGCCCGCGAGGTCCACCCGGCTGGACTCCACGTCGCCCAGGGGCACGACCGGGTCGCCCGGGGCGCCACCGCCGGTGCGGACCTCGTCGGGGGCCGCGAGCAGGACGTCCCCGTCGCCGCCGCCGAGGGCCACGCCGACGAGGACCCGGTCCAGCCCGGCGCGCCACGAGCCCTGCCCGAGGTCCCCGAGCTCCCAGCCGCCGCGGTGGCCGGGCCCGAGGCCCCAGTGCACCCCGGCGTCCACGGTCCACTCCCGCACCTGCTCCAGCGCCTCGTCGTCGAAGCCGAAGCGCAGCCGCACGGCGGAGGTGCCCGCGAGGTCGAGGACGTCGGTGGCGGTGACGCGGCCGGCGGCGAGCTCGAGCAGGCGCGCGGCGACGCTGAGCAGGGGGTTGGTCTGCAGGGGCGAGCGGTCGGCGACGGTGACGCGCAGACCGCCCCCGGGGTGGCTGTCGGTGCTGAAGACCGCCGTGACCAGGGGCGCGAAGGTCTCGACGTCGGGGCACATGACCAGCACGTCGCGCGGCTGCAGGGTGGGGTCGTCGTCGAGCAGGCCGAGGACCACCTCGCGCAGGACCTCGACCTGGCGCGCCCGGCCGTGGCAGGCGTGCACCTGCACCGAGGCGTCGCCGACGGCCAGGACGTGGCGCTCGGGCCCGCCGGACCCGGTGCGGGGCCGGTCGTGGGCGAGGTCGCGCTGCAGCGCGCCGAGCAGGGTCGGCCGGGGCTCGGGGCCGGGGTGGTGGCGGTCCTCGGCCCCGGGGGCCAGGGCCGCGAGGCGGACCTGCAGCTCGCGCACGTCGCGGGCCAGGGACAGCAGCAGCGGGTGGGAGACGGTGGCCTGGGCGACCTCCTCGGCGGGTCCCCGGCGGCGCTCGGCGGGGGCGCTGCGTCGCAGCGACTCCCACAGCGCCGGGCTCGCGTGCTGCAGCCAGAGGTGGGTGTCGCGGTGCTCGGCGAGCGCGGCCAGGACCTGCAGCCGGGCGGTCGCGAGCCGGGTCACGACGAAGACGCTGAGGCGGTCGGGGAGGTCGGTGGTGCCGGGCTCCGCGCGCAGCACCCGGCAGGCCTCCGGCAGCAGCTCGGCGGGCGACGGCGCGTCCACGTGCTCGCGGACGCGCCGGAACAGCTCGGGCTGCCAGCGCAGGTCGGCGGGCAGCTCGGCGCCGTCGAGACCGGTGTCGGCGCCCGCGGCCCAGTGCGGCAGGAGCTCGGGCCGCGCGGCGGCGTAGCGCCCGAGCAGCCCCGCGAGCCGCTCGGCGGCGGCGACCCGGCGCACGCGCGGGGAGCCGCCGTCCTCGACCGTGCGCAGGTGGTGGCGCAGGACGTCGAAGCGCGCGTCCGCGGCGTCGCCGGCGAGGTCGTCGAGGACGTCCAGCACGTGCCACGTGAGCCGGTCGCGGCCCCAGCGCTCCACGGCCTCGGCGTGGCCGGGGCTCGCGGCCGCCACGGCCGCGTCGAGCAGCTCGGCGGGGCTCGTGAAGTCGACGCGGGCGCAGATGCCGTCGCCGGCCCCATCGGCGCCCAGGTGGTGGGAGAGGCGCTGGGCGATCCAGCGCTCGGTGCCCTTCGCCCCGACCGCCACGAGGTCGGCGCCGAAGGGGTCCGGCGGTGCGGCGCGCAGGACGTCGGCGAGCCCGGCCACGAGCGCCGTGGCGCTCTCCGACCGGTGGACGTGCAGCACGGGTGCAGTCTGTCCGATGCCGCGCCCGGGCGTGCGCGGGGCGGGGTCGCGGCGCGGTCCACCCCACCCCCCGGCACGTCGCACGGCGGGCGGAGGGCGGCGCGGGACGGATCCGCCGGCGGCGGGCGTTGGCACCGTCACCATGCGCACGCCTCTCGCGGTCTCCCTGCTCGACCGCTCCCGGAGCCGGACCGGCTCCGCCGACGCCGACGCCGTCCGCGCGACCGTGCGGCGGGCCCGCCGCGCCGAGGCGGCGGGGTTCGACCGCTTCTGGGTCGCCGAGCACCACGCCGTGCCGGGCGTCGTCGGGTCGGCCCCGGCGGTGCTGCTGGCGGCCGTGGCCGCGGCGACCTCGTCGATCCGGGTCGGCAGCGGCGGCGTCATGCTCCCCAACCACGCGGCCCTCGTCGTCGCCGAGCAGTTCGCGGTCTTGCAGGCGCTGCACCCGGACCGCGTCGACCTGGGCGTCGGGCGCTCGCTGGGCTTCACCGCCCCGGTGCGCCGGGCGCTCGGGCGTCCCGCGCAGGAGCCCGGCGAGTTCGAGGCGCAGCTCGCCGCCCTGCTCGAGCACCTGCACGGCCGCGGCGAGGTCACCGTGCGCCCGGCCGTCCCGGCTCCCCCGGTGTTCCTGCTGGCCACGCGCAGCGGGCTCGCCACGGCGGCGCGGCTCGGGCTGCCCGTCGTCGTCGGCGGCCCCGCGCTGGCGGACCCGGGGCTCCTGGACGCCTACCGCCGGGGGTTCCGCCCCCGGCCGGGGTCGCCGGCGGACACGCCCCGGGTCACCGTCGCGGTGGACGTCCTGGTGGCCGGCTCGGCCGAGGAGGCCCGGCGGCGGCTGGTGCCGCAGGCGTGGTCGCTCGCCGTCACCCGCTCGCGCGGGGAGTTCCCGCCGCTGCCCGCCGACGACGAGGTGGACCTGGCCGGCCTCACGGACCGGGAGCGCCGGACGGCCGAGGACGCGCTCGCGGCCACCGTGCACGGCACGGCCGGGCAGGTGGTGGACGCGCTGGAGCGGCTCGTGCGGCGCACGGGCGCGAGCGAGCTCCTCGTCGCCACGACCGTGCACGACGAGGACGTCCAGGCGGTCGCGGACGCGACGCTGCTCGACCTCGTCACGGGTCCGCTGGCCGCGCGGCTGCCCGCGGCGTGACGCGGGACGCGGGGGGTCCGCGCTCAGAACTGCCGGCTGAGCGAGCGTCGCCGCACGCGCCGCTCGACGCGGTCGAGCTCCTGGCGCAGGGGGGTCGAGCAGAACTCGCCCAGCGTCACCCCGGCCGCCAGGGCCAGCGCGGTCCCCAGGGCACCGACGAACTGGGCGAGGCCGGAGGAGGTCCCGCCGCCGACGACCGTGAAGATGGCGCGGTAGATGGCGAGACCCGGCAGCAGCGCGACGATCCCGCAGATCGAGACGACGACACCCGGGATGCCCCCCGCCACGCGGTGCCCTCGGCGAGGAACCCGACGACGAGCGCCGCGAGGCCGGAGGCGGCCACGGGGCCGAGCCCCGCGGTGGTCCCCGCGACGAACGTCGCCCAGGCCAGCGCCCCGACGACCCCGGCCATGACCACGGCGCGCACGTCGGCGTAGCCCGAGACCGCCCAGGTCATCGCGGCGGCCGCGGCGGCGAGGACCTCGACCCAGACGGGGTGGCCCTGCACCTCGCCGAACACGAGGCTGAGGGAGATGCCGGCGCGCTGCCCGAGGTCCAGCACGCCCGCGATGCCCAGCACCAGGCCGGTGGTCAGCAGCATCGTCTCGAACGCCCGGGCGCCGGCGGTCACGTAGAACCCGGAGATGGCGTCCTCCGCGGACCCCACGAGGGACAGCCCCGCCAGCAGCACGACGATCCCGGAACCGACGACCAGGGCCGGCGGCAGCGGGCCGAGCCAGTCGGGCAGGTAAGGCTGGCAGACCAGGAGGGCGAGCGCGACGGTCGTCGCGAACGCGGCGCCCACGACCTGCTGGAAGAACGCGGGCAGCCCGCGGGCGTTGGCGGCGACGAGGATGAGCTGCAGCACGGCGGTGGTCAGCGCGGCCGCGACGGCGACGGCCCACGTCCCGCCCAGCAGGACGGCGACGGACGCGGCGAGGCCCACCGCCGCGGTGCCGGAGATCCAGCGGCGGTACGGCCGGCGCTGGGACAGCACCCGCCGCAGGCGGGACCCGACCTCCTCGGCGGACAGGCCCTCCCCGGCGGCGTGGGCGACCTCGTACAGCGCGGACAACCGGGAGTAGTCCGTCGCCCGGACCTGCACGACGCGGACGGCCGTGAGGGGCGCGGGCCCGGCGCCGGCCGTGGAGACGATGACGGCGGTGAAGGTGATGTCCACCTGCGTCTGCCGCAGGCCCGACCCGGTGGCCGCGCGCAGCGTCAGCGCCGTGACGTCGGCCGCCGGGGCGCCGCACGACAGGAGCGCCTCGGCCATCCGGACCAGCGCGTCGAGCACCTGCAGGGCCTGAGCCTGCGTCAGCCCGCCCTCGCCGACCGCCTCCGCGGGGGCGGCGGGCGCCGTGCCGGCGATGAGGTGGCCGAGGCGGTGGCGCAGCCGGGGGCCCCAGCGCGGTGCGGGCACGTCGAGTCCGAGCAGGTCAGCGGGCACCCGTCGACGCTACCGGCGGCGTGCTCCCCGTCCGCGCGCCCGCCGCGCACGCCACCCGGGCCGGGTCAGCAGCCGAGGCCGAGGTCGGTGACGACGGCCGCGGGAGCGGTGTCGCAGCCGACCTGGGCCGTGCCCAGGTCGACGACCGTCCACGTCCCGCCGACGCGGTGCAGGACGACGGTCGCGGGGTCGAGGTCGTCCCCGGTCGGCTGGACCGTCGCGCCGGCCCACGCGGCGTCGGAGGCGGCGGTCCGGACGCCGGTGACCGCGTAGGCGCTGCGCGGGACGCCGGCCGTGGCCGGGGAGTCCCGGACGGCCGTGGCGATGGCGCCGGCGGTGGCCCGCGGTGTCGCGGTGGTGGTCGCGGTGCGCGCGCCGTGGGCCGCGGCGGGCGCCGCGACGGCGGGACCGGCGACGAGGGCCAGGGTGGCGCCGCCGGCGACGACGAGGCGGGCCGCGGTGCGCGTGGCGGTGGCTCGGGTGCTGGCCATGAGGACCTCCTGCGGTGCTCCGGTCCGCCGGTCGTTCCGGCGGTCCGCGAGCCTCTGACGCAGCCCGGGCCCCGGTGGTTGCCTCCGGTCCGCGGTCGCTGCGGGTCCTGCCCGGCGCGGCGGGTGCCGCCCGGGGGCCGTAGCGTTCCGCGGATGAGCGAGAGCACCAGCGGCACGCCGCAGACCCCGCACGAGCAGCCCAGCCACGACGAGCCCAGCCACGACGAGCCCAGCCACGACGCCGTCCCCGAGCTCGAGGTGGACGAGACCGTGCCGCCCCGTCCCGAGGAGGAGATCGCCGACGCCGGCTGACCCGCCCGCGGTCAGTCGCCGAGCTGCACGACGAGGTCGGCGAGCCCGCGCGTGCCGGCGATGAGGCGCGCGTTGGCCTCGTCGCTCCCCAGCGCCCACGCGCGGGCCTCCTCGGGCGGCTTGCCGAAGGCCTCGTGGCGCGCGACCAGCCGGTCGTGGCGCAGGTCCTCGCCCGGTTCGAGGTACCAGGTCTCGTCGAGCAGCCCGTCGAGCGCGGCCCACGGGCCCTCGCGCAGCAGCAGGTAGTTCCCCTCGGTGACGACCAGGGGCACGTCGCGCGGCACGGGCAGCGCGGAGCCGACGGGCTCCTCGATCTCGCGGCGGAACTCCGGCGCGTGCACGACCTCCTCCTCGCCGCTGCGCAGCCGGCGCAGCAGCGACACGTAGCCGCCGGCGTCGAAGGTGTCCTGCGCCCCCTTGCGGTCGCGGCGGCCGAGGGCCTCGAGGACCGCGTTGGCGTAGTGGTACCCGTCCATGGGCACGAGCACGGCGACGTCCGGCCCGAGCGCGGCGACCAGCGCCGCGCCGAGCGTGGACTTCCCGGCCCCGGGCGCCCCGGTCAGGCCGAGGACGGTCCGGGTCCCCCGCGCGGCCAGGGCCCGGGCCCGGTCGGTCAGGTCGGCGGTGCTGCAGCGGGTCGTCTCGGTCACCGGCGGAGGCTACCCACCGCGGGCGGACGGGACCGGGCGGCCGGGGTCAGGAGACCGAGCCGGGCTCGCCGGCCGGGCCGGTGCCGTCGACGCGGGCCTCGCCCGCGTCGACGACGTCGCCCACCCACGTGAGCGCGCGCCAGCCCTGCTCGGGCGTGCCCTCGAGCACGACGACGCCGGTGTTCTGCAGGCCGTGGGTGATGACGAAGTCGGCCGTGAGGTTCTCCACGCGCAGGCCCGCCCAGGTGCGGATGGCGGCGCCGTGGCTGACCACCGCGAGCGCCGACGCCCCGGCCCGGTCGGCCGCGGCGAGGGCGGAGGCGATGGCCGCGTCGTAGCGGGCGAGGAAGGCGTGACCGTCCTCCGCCCCCGGCTGGGGGACGTGCAGGTCCCCGTGCAGCCAGGCCGCCACGACGCCGAGGTACTGCTCGACGGCACGGTCGTCGCCGCGCATCTCGTTCTCGCCCGCGGCGATCTCCCGCAGACCGTCCTCGACGCGCACCTCCAGCCCCCGCGCGGCGGCGAGGGGGGCGGCGGTCTCCTGCGCCCGGGCCTGGGAGGACGCGGCGACCAGGCCGATGCCCTCGTCGGCGAGCAGCTGCGCCACGGCCCGCGCCTGCTCGCGGCCCAGGTCGGTCAGCGACGGGCCGGGCACCGCGGTGTCGAGGAGGTGGTGGACGTTGGACGGGCTCTGCCCGTGCCGGACGAGGAGGAGGCGCACCCGGTCAGGGTGTCAGCCGCGTCGGGGTGGCCGCGGGCGCACCCCGTCGCCCGCGCCGGTCGTCAGAGGACGACGTCGAGGCGCCCGGCCGCGTCGGGCGAGGCGAGGCGGGCCATGAGCCGGGCCTGGACCTCGAGCGGGACGGGGCGGGTCGTGGTGGTGAGCCGGCCGAGGAGGCGGCGCAGGTCCTCGGTGGTGAGGTCGCGGCCGCCGGAGACGGCGCCGCGGGCGCGCTCGCGGGCGATCTCGCCGGCGAGCTGGCCCACGGTGGTGCCGGTGAGGCCGTCGACGTCGACGCTCGGCCCGTAGAGGTGGGCCAGGAGCGCGCGGTCGGACGTCGTGAGCTCGTCGAGCGGGTTCTCGTCGACGTAGTCGGGGGTGATCTGGTGCACGCGGGCGACGGGGCTGACGCCGCCCGCCCGGGACGCGCCCCGCAGTGCCGGCGCCGTGGTGACCGATCCGATCCTCATGTCCTGCCCCTCCCGGTCGTCACACCTAGTGCTTCCTGTGTGACCGAGTGTGCCAGCGAGCGGTGGGGGGCTTGAGGTCCGGTCACCCGATCGGCGCAACGCCCGCCCGGGGCCCTCGGGCTCCGGGCGGGCGTCGTCCCTGCTCAACGGGGCTGCGCGGACGGGATCGTCAGGCGACGGGCTCGAGGACGAAGACGGGGATCTCGCGCTCGGTCTTGGCCTGGTAGTCCGCGTAGTCGGGGTAGGCCGCGACGGCCCGCTCCCACCACGCGGCCTTCTCCTCGCCCGTGACCTCGCGGGCGCGGTAGTCGCCCTTGGCGGGGCCGTCCTGAACCTCGACGAGCGGTTCGGACTGGACGTTGAAGTACCAGACGGGGTGCTTGGGGGCGCCGCCCAGGGACGCGACGGCGGCGTAGGCGCCCTCGTGCTCGACGCGCATGAGGGGGGTCTTGCGGAGCTTGCCGGACTTGGCGCCCTTCGTCGTCAGGACGATGACGGGCATCCCCTTCAGGGTCGTGCCCTGGGTGCCGCCCGAGCTCTCGATCGTCTCGACCTGCTCGCGGACCCAGGCTTCGGGACTGGCTTCGTACTCACCGGTGAGAGGCATGCCTGCAGCAAGGCGCCGGAGGCCGCCGATCTTCCCGGCGGCCTCCGGACGGCCCTCAGCCCCGGGGGTCGTCGAGCTCGTGGTGGCGGACGGCCCCGACCTGGTCGAGGACGGTCTCGAAGGTCCGCATGACCTCCAGCGACCGCTCGAGGGGCACCAGCGGGCTCTCGGCGAGGCCCTGCTCGAGGCACGCGTGCACGTGCTCGAGCATGAACCGGTGCCCGTGCTCGACGCCGTGCTCGTGGACCTGCTCGCCGTCGGCCGTGTGCACGGTGAACCGCGGCAGCGCGGGCAGCGCGTCGGCGACCTCGATCCAGCCGGCGGTGGCCTCGATCCAGGCGCGCCCGGCCGCCTGCGCGGCGATCGTCGTCGACAGGGCCGCGACGGCCCCCGAGGCCCAGCCCAGCGAGATCGCGACCTGGCGGTCGACGCCCCGCTCGGTGAGCGTCCCGACGGCCTGGACGCGGTCGGGGGCGCCGAGGAGCAGGTGCGCGAGGCCCACGGGGTAGGGACCGAGGTCCAGCAGGGACCCGCCGCCGATCGCGGGGTCCCAGAACCGCTGGCTGGACTCCGCGGGCACGAAGCCCAGGGAGGCGTGCACGCTGCGGACGTCGCCGACGGCCCCGGAGGCCAGGACGTCGAGCAGCGCCTGCGTCCCCGGCAGGAAGCGGGTCCACCACGCCTCCATGCAGAAGACGCCCCGCTCGCGCGCGAGCGCGACGAGGTCCTCGGCCGCCGCCAGGGTCGCCGTGACCGGCTTCTCCACCAGCACCGGGGTCCCGGCGAGCAGCGCGGCGCGGGCCGCGGCGTGGTGCTGCGGGTGCGGGGTGGCGAGGTAGACGGCGTCGACGCCCGGGTCGGCGAGCATCGCGGCGACGTCGTCGTAGCCGCGGGCACCGCCGAACTCCGCGCCGAACGTGGCCGCCCGCTCCTGCGTGCGGGAGGCCACGGCGGCGAGCCGGCCCCCGGGGACGAGCTCCAGGGCCTGCGCCACCGTGCGCGCGATCCCCCCGGTCCCGACGAAGCCCCAGCCGACCGTCATGCGTCCTCCGCGTCCTCGTCCTGCGGCGAGCCGCTCGCCGCGCCCGAGGGTGCCACCCGGAGCGCCCCCGGGCCACGGCGCCCCGGCGCCGGCGCCCCCGCGCACGGGGCGTCAGCGCGCGGGCAGCACCCAGACGGCGGCGACCGCGGGGTCGCCCAGGTCCACCTCGGTGCCCGCGATGCGCACGACGGTCGTGCCGGCGAACCCGCGGCGCTGCAGCACCTCGACGCGGACGTCGAGGCCCAGGCCCAGCTCGGCGAAGTAGCGCAGCACGTCGGGGTCCGCGTCGGAGATGCGCGCCACGAGGCCCGCGCCGCCCTCGGGGACGTCGGCCAGGGCGTGGGCGCCCGGTAGCGGCACCGTGCCGTCCGGGCGCGGGATCGGATCGCCGTGCGGGTCGCGCTCGGGGTGGCCGAGGCTCGCGTCCATGCGGTCCAGCAGCCGCTCGGAGACGACGTGCTCCAGCACCTCCGCCTCCTCGTGCACCTCGTCCCAGGAGTAGCCGAGCTCCGCGACGAGCCAGGTCTCCAGCAGGCGGTGGCGGCGCACGACGGCGAGCGCCCGCAGCCGGCCCTCGGCGGTGAGCTCGACGCCGCCGTAGCGCTCGTGGCGCAGCAGCCCGGCGTCGGTGAGCTTGCGCACGGCCTCCGAGGCGGTCGAGGCCGACACGCCCAGGCGGGAGGAGAGCACCGACAGCGTCACCTCGGCGTCGGACCACTCGCCCTCGGTGTAGACGGTCTTGAGGCAGTCCTCCGCGGCGGGCGTCGCGCCCGCACCGGTGCCCGGCAGGCGCGGGGAGGCGCTGCGGCGGCCCGTCGCTGGCACTGCTGCCCCGCCTCCGCCCCGCACTCCCCGGTCCGGCTGCTCCGGTCCCGCTCCGGCGGACAAGCTTGCCACCCCGCGCGCGGGGCTCAGAGCTCCTCCAGCGCGGCCCGCACGCGGTCCTCGGTGATCACGAAGTGCTCGCGCGCCACGGCCGCGGCCCGCTCGCCGTCGGAGGCCAGGACGGCGGCGACGAGCGCGCGGTGCTGGGGCAGGGCGCGGTCGTAGTCCCCGCGCGCGAAGGGCTCGCGCGGCAGGCCGAGGTTGACCCGGGCCAGCAGCTGGCGGCTGAGCTCGGCCAGCTGGGAGTTGTGCGCGGCCGCGCAGACCGCGCGGTGCAGGTCGGCGTCGGTGCTGCGCGAGGCCTCCTCCTCCCCCGCCGCCGCCTCGTAGGCCGCGAGGCAGCGCCGCAGCTCGGCGTCGTCGCTCGCGTCGTGGCGCTCGGCGGCGGTGCGCGCGATGGTCGCCTCGACGAGGCGGCGCAGGTCGAAGGACTCCTCGAGCTCACCCCACTGCGGCAGCAGCGTCCGGGCCACCGCGGCGCTGGTGCGCCCGCGGTCGCCCGCCAGGACCCAGGTGCCGCCGGCGCGCCCGCGGCGGGTCTCGACGCAGCCGGCCGCGGCCAGCTCGTCCAGCGCGGCCCGCAGGGTGGGGCGGCTCACGCCCAGGAGCACCGCGAGCTCGCGCTGGGCCGGCAGGCGCTGGCCGGGCGTGAAGTCGCGGACGGCGATGGCGGTGATGAGGCGGTCGACCACGGCCGCGACCGACGTCAGCCGGTGGACCGGGGTGAGCGGGACCTGCCCGTCCGGGTGCGGCACGGACCGATCATCCCAGGCGATCCTCGTGTTACGTGTTGGTAAGAAGTCTTGTCCTTTGCCCATCGCCTCCGCCACGCTCCTCCCCGTGACCGCCCCGACCACGCCCGCCGCCGCCCCCGTGCGCACGTTCGACGTCCCCTTCCGCGGCCACCGCACCGCGGTCCGCACCACGGGCGACCCGACCTCGGCCCGCCCGCTCGTCGTCCTGCACGGCGGACCCGGCTGCACCATGGACTACGTCCTGTCGATCGCCGACCTGGCCGAGCGCGGCATCCCCGTCGTGCACTACGACCAGCTGGGCAACGGCCGCTCGACGCACCTGCCCGACGCCGACCCGGCGTCCTGGACCGTCGAGCTCTTCCTCGAGGAGCTGGACACCGTCCTGGCCCACCTCGGGGTCGAGGGCGACTACGACCTCCTCGGGCAGTCCTGGGGCGGCATGCTCGCGGCCGAGCACGCCGTGCGCCGCCCCACCGGGCTGCGCCACCTGGTCATCGCGAACTCCCCCGCCTCCATGCCCCTGTGGCTGGAGGCGGCGGCCGGGCTGCGGGCGCAGCTGCCCGCCGACGTGCAGGAGGCGCTGGACACCCACGAGCGCGCGGGGACGACCGACTCCCCCGAGTACCGCGCGGCCACGGACGTGTTCTACGCGCGCCACGTCTGCCGGATCCAGCCGATGCCGGCCGAGGTCGCCGCGACGTTCGCCTGGATCGACACCGACCCGACCGTCTACCACGCCATGAACGGCCCCACGGAGTTCCACGTCGTCGGGACCCTCGAGGAGTGGTCGGTGGTCGACCGCCTGCCCGCCGTGCAGGCCCCGACCCTCGTCCTGAACGGCCGCTTCGACGAGGCGACCGACGCGTGCGTCGCGCCCTTCGTCGAGCGGATCCCCGGCGCCCGCTGGGTCCGCTTCGAGGAGTCCAGCCACATGCCGCACGTGGAGGAGCGCGAGCGCTACCTCGACGTCGTCGAGGCCTTCCTGCGCGAGGACCCCGCCCCCGCAGCCCCGTCCGAGAACCCCCTCCCCCAGACCCCGGAGCACTGATGCCCGACGCCGGCAGCACGCCGACCGAGAACGCCGACCTCGCCCGCTTCGGCTACCAGCAGGAGCTCAAGCGGGGCCTCAGCCTCAAGCACCTGCTGGTC